>Ga0325411_1001785_pt1 | contig 24026 bp, 16 predicted proteins | sample PopdelMetagenome_13_FD_206181 | JGI IMG/M metagenome (GOLD analysis project Ga0325411, IMG submission 206181) | Populus deltoides microbial communities from Bellville, Georgia, United States - Xylem-PdIQD-R4 | ecosystem: Host-associated > Plants > Phyllosphere > Stem > Wood/Secondary xylem... | reverse complement strand
CATGAAAGCATTGTATGGGACAGATTTGGGCTGGATGAGGATATTCCAGTCAGGGTTGTATGGTTGATAATTGGATATAGATATTCAGGTTAACCCAGACTCAACTCACTACCATCCCTGACTACAAAGAACAAGGCACATGCATGCCTGATTCCTCAGCCATTGACGACAAGAGATGAGTACTCAACAAGAGTGAAAATTTATTTATTCAAATACTGTGCAGCGATCCCCTAGTTCGAAGAGTCCCGCGGCCAGCAGAGATTAAGGGGAAGCCATAGACGTTACCAGTAACATATGAACTGGAAGAAACCAGTTAACTTCTAAAGCTAAAGAAACCCCTACAAGCAGTCAAACCGAAACATAGCTTGCCAGACTAAGCTTATTAAATTTACAAGTGAACACCAGCAACGATTCATATAAAGTCCAGATTGAAATACAATCAGTCAGCCACCAAATCCAGTGAGAAAACCTCAGCAAAAACTAATGCAGACAAAGCAATGGCAAAATAAATGCATTTTGTTTGGGTGCAAAATGCAAACCCAATTCATAGCAGGTCACCAACTTAAGCAACTGGTGGGCGGAGCACATGATCTTGCGATGTATCCACTGCAGCGGGTGGCATGAACTGCCACATGGCAACCCCTGGATAACTAATGAAGGGCATTAATTTGTTGCCAGGTGCTTGGCCTTGAGTAGTGAATGCTGCAGGGATTGCAGGCGGGGCAGGCATGAAGCTGGGTTGTGAGTTCATGGTTTTCAGCTGCTGCTCCAACTTCTCCTTCTCTGCCTTCAGCCTCTGCTTCTCATCGCGAAGCTCATTCTTCTCAGCCTATGCAAGACAAAGGAAAGTTCAAAAGAATTGCAGCAGTTGTATTAGGTGGCAGGATATTATGCAAAGGGAAGAAATCAAACACATAAATAAATAACTAGAGCCCAGAAGTCCATCACAATAAAAAATAGAATCGGAAGCGCATAAATGTCAATAGACCTTCAACTCTTTAATCTTCTCTTGAAGACTTGAATTTGAGTCCTTCAACTTCTGGGCTTCACCTCGTAACTGAGTCACAATGCGGACAGCATCAACCAAAATAGCAGCCTTGTCCGTTTTGGGAGTTCTCCCAGGATCCAAGATAGAGCCCAATTCCAAAAACCTTGTAGACATTCCAAATACAGAGTGTGAGTCCCTAGGAGAGGCACACAGAGAGACAGAGACAAAAAGGGATGCAAGAGAATATGAGAGTACTTGTCATTTAGCCTATCCCTTCGCAACTTTTCCCTACATGCTTTGGAGCTAGACGCACTACACGACTCAGATCTACTCCTGCAGCAAGGAAACATGTGTGAGAGAGAGGTGGGATGACATCACTGCACAACATGCTCACTCCAATCCACTTATTTAAAATGTAAAACAGACAAACAAATAATTCATGCATGTATCACACTTTTGTACATGCAAAACAGATTAACATAGTACCATGTTAAAAATTATTCCATAAACTGCATAAAGAAAAGAGCACAGGATAACTCTACCCTAGTGCTACTAAATGTAATATCATCTTCATGATGCTTGTTTAGAAACACCTCTGTACTGTGGGGCTGTTAGCAATAGTTATCATATAGTAGTAAAAAGACAAATTCAACGAACACAATTGGAATGGTTATCTGATTCAAATATATTGGCATAATATCTTTCAGACTTTCACTTCAAAGACAACCATTACCAGCAAGCATGATTGCAAGAGACTTAACAGTAAAGGACAATCTGGTTTATTTTTCCTCAGTTATGGCATCTAAAAAACAACATAATTATCTATGCTCTGAAACCAGGTCTATGCTGTTCTGTCTCAGCATAAAGGCATCAAAAGGTGGGTGCACGAATTCTCAATTCCAACTCCCAAACTTTCCAAGGAAAACACATATAGAGGAATAAAGTTGAATCAGCTCAACAATATCAATAACCACATAATCATTACAGGGAATTCAACACCCAACCCCAACCCCTTCCTTTTTAAAGGGATTAGAGCAGAGAAAGACAAAAGAAGTAGTGTACCTCTTCTTGGAGTTTGGTTCCTTCTGCACATCACAATCCCCAAACGATCCATCAATTTCCTCACTATACATGTAATCACACATGCACTAATGGAGTTAGAAGATCAAGTGAACAACCACAAAACAACAAGAAAGATGACATTCAAATCCAATTTAAGTACCTGTTACAAGTATGTAATTTATATATCCAAAACAAGAATTGTAAATGTCACAAAAGATAAAAAAGGAGGCGAGCGGGAAAAAAAAAACTAACAAGGAACTTAGAACAGAAAATACAAAAAGGCCCTTCAAGTGAAAAGAGTTGTTATCTCTCACTCTCATTAATGGAAATATGAGACACTAATTACGGAGAAAAGGTCAAAAGCTGCCCATTTCAAACTATTGTAACAGAAAGAAAGTAAACCCTCGCTGTTTGCAAGTTCCTACTTCATAAAGAAAATCCATGTGCCATACTTGCAACTTACACAAGGTCTCAATAAGTACTACCCTCTTGTCCACTTGCTTATACAGTGAGTACTGCTCACTTTATACAATATAGCTATACTTTTCGTCTGTGTGCAAATGATGCAAATCAAACTTCCACTACTTAAAACTGAAGCTCATGTCACATTAAAAAAAAAAGAGTAAAAGCAAATTGGCCTCTAACTACAAGATTATTCAAGGTAAATACGCCCCATAGTAACCACCCTTCAAATTTCCGCCAAGACCCACCACAATTCATCTTGTAATCAACCTACTAGTTAAATCAAATCATGCACCAGCCACCAAATTCTCAAAGGAATAATCCAAAAGTCAATCATGCCTTGAACAATTACATAACTCATTTGAAACTCACTTAACTACTAGCATTAACAAGCACAAAACAACCAAAAAACATTGAATCTCACTATTCTTAACAAACCCTAATCACTAAAACCCCTAAATCAGCCAAAACAAAAATAAATCCCAGCTTTTTATATTAATATGATCTAAAAGCAACGAAAATTCAAGGGAAATTGGGAAGTTTAACGAAAATCATACCCGAAATTAGGAGACGAAGCAGTAACAACAGGAGCAAAAGGGGTTTGGTGGTGCTGTTGTTGTTGAACAGGGGGCGAAGGAGATGGCCAGGAGAAACCGGAGAAATTGGGATCATGAACTGTAATATCATCCATAAAATACGAATCACTCACCCAACCCGCGTTTCCCGTTGACGCCATTTCTTCCCTTTCCACTCAATCAGCAATTGATTTCCCAGAAATATTTTGTAGGTGTTTTTTTTCTGTTCGAATTTTCCTGGAAAACAAACAGGAGAGAGGGGAAAGGGGTTATATATTGGTGTTGGTGTTTCGGGGTTGTGTATTTTTTTTTTTCCTTGGGGGGGGGGGGGGGGGATGCAGAAGAGGATTTGATTGGTGGAAGAAGGTGGTGGTGGTGGTGAAGATTCGTTCGTCATGCTGCACCCCCCCAGTATCCGCTTTGTTTGGGCTTTTCTCTTTGGGCTTTTACCAATGAATTTTGTTTTTGGGTGTCGCTTTTTTTTTTTTTTAATCTTTTTCACAAATGCCGAGATTATTTGTGGAGATGATGTAAGAGTCGATTTAACTATAAATTCTTAGGAACATAGCTGTTGGATTTAATTTGCAAAGCTGATTTGAGAACAAAAAAAAATATTAGTTATTAAGAGTTCACTTTGCAAATTGGTGAGGTGTCGAAACCATGTTTTGCCTTTGTTTATAAATAATTTAAAAATATTTAATTAATTAACACACTTGATCAAATTAATATTTAATTTAATTTAACTAATAACCTGACGTGAATTAAATTTTAAATTTTGAATTAAACTTGGTTACGTTGTCGTGATGATGCCACCTGTTCTTTTTTATACTTCTAGTGGGATTTGAGAACGATCACAACACAATTAATAAAAAAAGAGTCTTCAATCTTGATCACTGGTACTGCGCTTTCCAATTAGGGTTCCAGGAGAGAGAGAATGGGATATGATTTTATTACAGTCAAATTGACTCAAATATGGAACTCAACCCACCATCAAATCAGCTTCCATTAAGTAATTCGAAGCTTTAAAAATTATTATTATTATCAGAAGCTAAATTATTGGATCCATACCCATAAAATATTATTTATTAAAATAGTATTTTATTTTTATATTTTTTTAATTTTATTATTTAATATTAAATTATTTTTTATTTTAGCCTTTACATGGTTGAAAGTGGAGCTTTACAATTTTTTTATTTACTCTCTATAAACTTATTCCATCCCATGACTCAGATTGCAGTTTTAACAAGTTACTTTAAATTGACTCGAGTTGTTTTTTTTCTAATTAAATTTTGGTTAGTTCATCCTTCAACAGTATTAGTTAGAAATTAAATTTCATGATTTATTTATTTTTTATTTTTTATGAGGTTATCTTGATCTCATAACTCGGGTTGTAAGTTAACCTGAGTTAATTCTATTTATTTTTTTAGGTCCTTTTTTAATTGAATAATTTTTTTAATTGGATTTCATAATTTTTTTTATAGGATTATCATAATTTCATAACTTAGATCATGGGTTTGGCAAGTTGACTTGATTTATTTTTTAATCTTTTTTAACTGATTTTTTTTTTTAAAATTCACCCTCTAGCAACTCAATCTTCTTCTTCTTTTTAATTTGATTTTTTGCAATTTTATCCCTCAATATTTTATTATTTGAGACTTTTGCTTCGTTATTTTTTAGGATTTGTTTTATTGATTGATTAGTGTCACAAGTTTTGAAGGTTAGAACGGGTTGATTCTTGTCATTTTTTAGGTCCTTTTTATAAAATTAATTTTTTTTAATTTTATCCTTCAATATTTAATTGATTGGTAATTAATATTCATGCTCTCTTCTTTCACTTTTCTTTCTATGGGATTATCCCAGTGTTATGACTATGGTTGCAGAGTTAGAGAGTTAATTCATGTTGATTCAATTTCTTTTTTTTGTTGTTTTTTTTTTAAATAAATATTTTTTTCAGTTTTGTCTTTCAACACTAAGTCGTTTGATAATTGAAATTCATAATTTTATTCAATTTGTTTTCAACTTAATTACCCTAGTATCAATTTTTAATATTGAGATATTGATATATTGGATCAATCTGGATTTCACAACTTAACCTATCAAATTTACAATCCGAGTGATGGACTCCACTTGATCGCACTTTGTTACTAGGTATAAAAACAATTTTTTTAACTATTCTTTACTCAATTATTAGATAACAAAAATAAACATTTATAAAATCAAGCACAAACCAAGTTTAAAATAAATTTAAAATGATCAACAACATAGAAAATAAACCGACACAATTTATGAAGATAAATTTAAAATAAAATAAATATTAACAAATAAAAACAAAACAACCTCCACCTTTATTTTTCGCGTTGCAACCCATGTTTTTTTTGGCATGGAAAATATAATTGTGTCCATAAATATGATCAACTACATAAAATAAATCAGTTATTATTGGAGCAACAGAGCCTGAAAATAAAAACAGTGAAAGCGAAAACAAAAGAAATCCCTCAATGCTACAGATATTTACTGGGACCCTAAACACAAAAAGACTCCATTTCCAGCCTTTGAGGGCAAGCATCGCTGTAGTACCTGAAAAATCACAGAGCATCAAATAAAAAATCAGAATAAAACAGGAACTACTAAGCAATTGATTTGTTTCTTAGAACTAAGAAGAAGATATTGAGGTTATTTGTTTTTTTAAATCAACGTTATTGTTTTAATTATTTTTAAAAAAATCAAAACATGTTTTTATTAGTTCAAATACCTTTACATGTTTAACATATATGCAATGTTGCTTATTTTGAGAATAATTCATACATGTGTAATTAATTAGTAGCTGGAGATCACATAAAATTATTAATTAAATTAGGTTTCTGGAGATCAAAATTGTTTGATTAGTTGGTTTAATATAAACCCTCATTAATGATACATGATTAACGGCTACTAAAATGAATTCTTCTAATGTGATATGTTTGATTCAAATAGGATCAGAAGAATCATACATTAGTGAAAAGACAGCTTCTCATCAATAGTTTTTTGGACGCGATCATACAATGTCAGCAGCAGATCAGCAACGCCTTCTCCACTGTAACAACACAGAAAATCAGAATATTACTACATTGAGTCTAAAAAGAGAGTGGATTTCATAGAGCAGACAGGAAAGCTAAGAAAAACAAAGGATCTAGGGAGGGACCAGGACATACCTAACTGTGCTAGTAGGTAGAATCCTGACAGCTTCTACTCCTTCCTTCGTTAACGCAGTTTTAACCTGGGATTGGAAACCATAGATTATAACAAGGATGAGAAAACACTCCGTAAAAAGATGGTGAAAAGTAGACAAACTTGTTTGATCCTTGAAGATAACTCAGATTGCACCTCTGTCCTCTGCTGGGGTACTGCCCTTGAAATAGGAGTGTTGGGGCAATTTTTCCATCCTAAAAGTTTGTCCACCTGCATAATTTCGAGACAAAAAAAAAACAATTAGAGGATCAAGAATTAAAGCAAAGCCCTTTTTTGATGAAGAAGAAGAAGAAGAAGACCTTATTCAATACGAGGACGAAATCCTTATGAAACAATCTCAAGAGCTTGACTAATTCAATTATTTCATGATCGACCCCAACAGCGATGTCAAGAACTAAAACAGGAAGATCACATGAAAGCCAAGCCCGCAGACGCTTATTAGAATCTGACTCAACAGCGGAGATATCAACGATGAGTAAACCAGGGAGATTGATTGATAAAGGACCATCCACTTCTCTCTCTTCTGCTGCTGCTGCTCCTGCTGATGCTCTCTCCTCTATGTACTTGGCTGGAAAGAAAGCGGCACTCTTGCCACCATGATTCTGCTGCTGCTGTTGCTTCTTTATATCATCATAGCTTCCCATATATTCCAACAATTTGGTTTTCCCACAATCTGTTTGACCCATAATACAGCAAACCGGAACCTTTTCAACAGACATTGTCGCTCCAATTGCCCTGATGACGAGATTGATGGCTTTAGTTCTATATATAGAAGAGGGAAATTCCGAAGCGAAAAAAGGAAATATATAGAAGAAGGAAACTGATTTTATATTTCCTTTTCCAAAGTGTGGAAGGAAGAGTCCCAAAACAAGAAGCGGTGTGCTTACTGCGGCGGTGTCACAAGCCGGTTCGAGTCCTGTCCCTGTCTAAAAAGACGTCAAGATGCTGGATGTGGACTATTGCAGGACGTTTTTCAAGCTCATGATCACCGGAAATTAAATAAGAAAGGAGCTCTCTCTTCCATTATTCCTGGTGACCGTCAGCGTAACCACTTAATTCGTAATTATAAGACATATTTATATATTACCGCTATTGTTTTCTTTTTCTCTATCCATTTCTCATGAGAAAAAGAAAAAATAATTTGTAATTCGTAGATGTGTAGCTTAATTGGTTAGATTTTAGGTTTGGTTTATGTATATTACCAGTTTGAGTCTTATAAACTTTAGAATCACTAGAATCTTATATGATTATTAATTTCAGAATCTATAGGATTAGTCGAGATGCGTGCAAGCTGACCCAAATACCCACATTAATAAAAAAAAAATACAATTTGTATTTCATTGTGTGTTTTTATTTTATAAATGATAAATATGTCATATTCTGTTTCTCCAAATACATTGATTGACTTTCTAATTCCGTTCATCTCAAAATTATTGTCTACTTGAAAATAATAAATTATTTTCCTACAATATTCTTAATTAATTCATATTTTTGTAACAGATCTACAATTACAAATGCAGTGTCTTCGAAAATTATGAATAGAAAATGGCATATCAATTAATGTCATTCATAATCCATACAAAAAATCAAACATGACATTCACTTTTGAATGGGAAAAAAAAATGCATTTAATCTTTTTGATTCGATAATATATTCTTTCAAAAAAATATGCCATACTTATTATAATCTTAAAACTTGATGATTATTTTATGAATAAATTGAACATATCAATATTCAACTTGGGATATATGTTAACATTTAATATATTCTTAAAAATATTTTAAATTATTATTAAAATATTTATTTTATTATTTATTAGGTGAGTTATTAAATAAAGAAATAATTCAATAATATTTTTATTTAAAATCAATTTAATCGAGGAGCATAATACAGTGTTGAGATAAAATAATCAATTTTTAATTTTTTTAATTATGTTCACAATATATATATATATATATATATATATATATATGTATGTATGTATGTATGTATGTATGTATGTTTGTTTTTTCTTTTTTCTACATGTTGATTATGGTAGTGAGTGCAAAAGACGGAGACTTGATGAAGCATAATTGTTAGTGTGTGTGTGTGTATTTCATAACTCATTTTGTACCTCAATTTCTTTTATATATTTTTTAAAATATAAAAATCTAAAAAATATATTTTCAATTAAATGCGATCAATTCTGGTTATTTAATAATTTTTGACATTTTTTTATTTTAGTTTTTGTGTCAAGTTAAGATAAAAACAAACAAATACAAAATAAAAAATAAACAAATCTTTAGTTAATTATTGGGAAGAATTTTTTTCATAAAATATCAGTTAATTATTAGGATAAAAAAGATTTTAATTAAATCCTTCCAATAAATTACTGGGATAAAAAAAATCCTTATCTTGTTTCTCTTGTTGGTAATCTATAGAGGTGGTTGAGTGTAGAGTTCTGACGTGGTTGCTGCAACCATTCTTCATTTTTTTATGCAATGCAGAACTTGCAAATGAGGAGACAGGCACCCGTTCTTCTCCGAAGAAGGGAGTCTTTATGGCAAATGCTGGCTTACAAGGAAGCGTGCGCAGGGTAAAGAGATTTACATGCCTTTGATCTCCTGGCTCTGGAGGACTTGATAGGACCAGACACCCTTAACCATGTCAGAAAGTACTTGAGAATCAAGTCCACCTTCATGTACTACGATTTGGACAAGATTATCTCCGCAGTTCCAGTCAATGATAAGCAACCTCCTACTGATAACAGATTGTTTGACAATTTTGAAAAGGTAAACCAATGGTTCCATGCACAGATATTTCTCCACCTAATTGCTGAAACTTCCTTTTATATGAACTTGAACTTCGAAAGCTTTATTTGCACTAATTGTTCAGTTTCTGATTCATTGACAGCTTGAAGTTGCATCAAGGAGGAAAAACCTGTCTGATACAGAACCAAGTTATCGAGACACAAAAGTACTTCTGCGAGATGTCATGCAACAGAATCCAATTGATCTGCAGAGAAAATTTACCTATTATCCGGATGGATTCAAAGTTTAGTCCAGCTTTTCCAGTGATGGAGAAATATATTCACATTACAGTGTACTTTCTATTGATTCCTAAATTGCAATTTAGCCTTCCCACTTTTATTTCAAAATTCTTGTTCATGTACTTTTAGGCAAATGACACAGATATAAACTCTAATGTAAGGGGATAAAAGAAAATAGGAAGTAAGCAAGTACAATAGAGTGAGAGCAAGTAATTACATTCTCAATTACAAAACAATAGAACGTAGTTCACTACACAAGTTGCTATCAGCTCATGTTAGGATCACCCTCACTTTCTCAATTTACCAATACCCGTGACAGAGATACATAATACTATCAACTCATGTTAGAATCAGCCCAAGCTCAAGCGAGACTCAAAAGACCGCATGTTGGCTTGACGTCGAGGAATACCTATCTCACAAGCATTAACCCTGGATGCAAATCGGAGTGAGCAAAGTGACTCACCCGATGAAGAGTGATCAGGAGATATGTTTACGAACATCAGTGTCTTGGAGTCTCCACCCAAACACGGCTGAAATAAGATGGAATTGAAGAACAAAAATATCTTAGACCACCAAGATAAACCAAAACAGTGGGAAAGCATGCTGTGGAATGTTCATGTTAGCCAGGATTTAATTTGAAATGCCACCTAATTACGTTTAACTTCCCAGAAAAAACTATTCAAGTAATTTTCTTGGGATGCATGTAGGTAGGTCAAACATATAATTCTGTAGCACAAAAGCTCCAAGAAGATATTAATTTATATATAAAAACCTTTTGGCTGACATGATGGCTAGGAGATCTTAATAAGATAGATGAAAATACTCGATGTGGCATGGAAGAAAAATAAAACTTCATGTAATAGTTTAGTGGAAGAAAAATAAAACTTCATGTAATAGTTTAGTGTGAAGATCTTCGAAGAAGAATTACCCTCACACCGAAGAAAGTTTCTTTCATTGTTGTGTATGAGATTTTGCTACTAGAATCATATAAATAAAAAAGACTTGATCTATCAAAGATAATTCCATAGAAGTAGCAGCTTAAAATTCATCTTCCAAGTCCTTTAAGCTACTTACCTGCAGAAGATAAGTAAGCTTTGAGTGTCTAAACGGCACATGATCCTCCTTCTTTGCCAATGCAAATATAACATTGCTTAAAGATGATAAACTTTTATTGATAGCCTGATAAAAATTGCGCGAAGAAAGTAATTGATTACAAAGAGTGAATAAATCATAAAATACTATAAGATAATAATAGTTAATTCACATACTTGGGTTTCTCTCAATCTATCTCCAGTTGAGCCACTCTTAGAAAGACGCTCACTCCCAGCAAGATCAATAAGATTCAAAACACCTTGTACTTGTTGTTCTGTGTTCTAAGGGATGCAAACAGACATTCAATTTAAAGAGGAGAAAAGAAAAGGAACAGCATAAAAGACCTTAAAAAAAACAAGAGTATTCTTACCTCATTAACACCAGATATTCGCAATGTGAAAACAAAGTGACTTCTAGATGATTGCTCGTTCATTTGAGTCTTGCCAACAGACCTACAAGTAGCAAAATTTTAATTTGTGGTTCCATATCCCTGTATTTGAGGGAAAACAAGTTTAAAACATACAACACATTGTAGTTGTGTGTGCATGTCAAACAAGTTTCCTTTTTTAAGACAACCGAAATTAGATTGTTTTACTGCCAGTTTTTATCCAGAGTAGCAAGTATCAACAATAAGTAGAGTTGCCAATACAAAAAGAAATGTGAAGATTCGCAAACATTGCAAACAAATACAGTATTGTATAAACATACTAGATGGTTAAAACATCTATTTTGGTCATACATAGCCATATTGTCGAGATTAAAGTAAATGACTTGAGAAAGCTTAAGGAAAATTCATGTTCCAAACTGTACTCACCTACTATGAGATGCCTGATCCAAAAGAAAAGAAACCTCTCTAGTACTGCAAACGTCCACAACAGTAAGATCGGAAACGAGGGTGTTCCCATTGGCATCGTGTTTAATTGCATATTGCTTTCCATTACTACCATACTCTGTTCGTGATGGATCTTTTGTCGACAATAAATCTCGAATTGTTTCATTGTATATTTCCAACATTGACACCTGTTATTGTTGTATAAATAAAATTATGTCATCGATTCTAACAAAGAAAATCTAATGGCATTACTATTCACCTGCATTTCATATTTCCAGCCTTGGGACTGAAGAGATTGCCTAGTCTGGAATATTTGTTCTAATGACCTGGGAATCAACCCCTTCTGCTCCGGGTTTCCCGATTTGCCCATCATGGTATAAGTTTTACCTGAACCTGTTTGGCCATAGGCAAAGATGCAAACCTGGAAAAACAAAGCTAATCATCTCTTAATGCAAAAGAAAAGAAAAGTTCAAGATTTCTCTTTCCATCACTAACTGAATGAACAACTTATGATAACTTTAGTGCCAAAATAACTGAAAAATTAAGAAGGGACAACGAGTTGAAACAATTGACTTAATGTGGGAAAAGCTAATGAGAGCCCTTAGGGCACCCATTCAGCATTATCTGAAAGCATTTATTGGACTTGTTTATTGTTAAATTGTGTTAAAAAAAAGGAGTAAAAATCAAATATTCAAATAAAAGTCAATGATATTAATCAAAAATATAAAATAATTGTTATGTTATATGTTCATGTTTTTAAGTGTTCACTTAAAGGGATTGGGAAAAAAGAAAACAATCAAATTAGCACATAAGTGCACACATGCAGTTGCTATTTCCCACATGTGCTCTTGAAATTGCAATAGAAAAGACTTGGTGTTGGATAAATCACCTTATAGCCATCAAGAGCACTTTGAACAAGCTGTGAAATCTCCACAAAAACATCCTCTTGTGATGCATCGGGCATAAAAACTTTATCGAAAGTGAAAGAATATTTTTGCCCTGTTGAGAACGGAAGCATAACATTAGTTTGAAAGGTTCAAGATACATCAATTTGAACAAGAGAATAATATCGCAGACTAAAAAAAGTTCAGTCTAATATTAAGTTATTTCAAGCATACCATTTTGTGTCAATTCAATGGCTCGCCCTTGAGCTTCTGTCGTTGTGGGATAAGATACAACTTTTCCATCAGCACCAGGACTGTCCTCTGGTATCAGAGGACGCACTCGACAAAACACACGAATATTTCCCTTTAGTTCCTGCAGCATAGCAGAGCTTCATAAGATGAATGTATGTTGCACTCAAATAGAAAATAGTTAGAGACTTTACAATTACCAATATTGTATTGTGTAGCTTTTTTCGAAACTTCTCTCCTTCAACAATTTTAAGTTCTGCATCTTCTAAGCGGTTCTGTAACTCGCTTATAAGTTTCTTTTGTGCTTCAAATTCAGTTTTTGTCTCAAATACAGATAAATCAGATACCTAAAAAGAGAATAACCCTAACCATAAAAATAAATCCAAATGACAATATAAAATAGCAACAAATCAAACAAGAAAATGAAAAATCTCATGAAAACTAGATAATAGTACCCTTAATTTATTTTGGGTAGCCTCTAGCTCATCCTGCAGAGTCTTCAACTGGTTACTCTGGGATAAACATTTTTCCTGTGCATAAATTTAACATGTAAGGAAATATAATTGTACATGCATAGGAAGTCAAATCAAATTTTAAAACAAACCTTCAATTCATTAGATTTTTCAACGAGCTCTTCACAATTCACTACTTCAGCTGTTAAAGTTTGCACTTGCAATAGCAGACTATCACGATCCTCGCTCACCTGTTGCAACTCTGCCCTTAAAGATGCAACTTCATTCACCAGTGTGTCCTTTTGCTTTGCAACTTCATCCACAGATGCCTGATCGGATTATCCATCAATAATAGAGTCAGAATACTAAAAGAAGAGTAGAGAAAAAGTTTTTCAACTATGCTTAGACTAGGTAAAATATAGTTACAAAACAATATAGGGATATTTTAGGGACTACATATAACTACCAACATTAACATGCCCCCACTAAGATCTAATGCCATGATTTGACAACCTTTAACAAGGCTATGCAAAGAGGTCTCAAGTTAAAACCTCAACTTTATAACCGAAAAAAAACAAGGCTGTGCAAGAAAATAAGTTGTTACTAACTGAATATCCTTGGACTAGACAAAAAATCTTATCCAAATGATTTCATGGTCAGAGCACTCAACCTAATTAAAAATTTCTCTGTCTATGATGAGGTCCATTTTAATAGTTTACCCATCTTAAAACCCTTGGCAAAGGAATGTGGACCTTCCCCATCGAATATTGAGAACATTTTCCTATAGCAAGGGAATTTAAGTTAGATCACTGAACTGGGACAAGCTCACCAGATTTATTGTCACTGTTTGCTTCTCTATGCAGATATCAATTCCTGTAATGCTAGGCTTTTTGTCCTCAAAAGTTAAATATAGGTGGACCCATACTTTCAGAACTGCCATCATCATCCTTCAAGATCAAGAACGTTGGCATTCAAATTTTTAACTTTAATGTTAAATGAAAAGCATTTTTCAACCTTCCTTACATCCCACATTACAGATCTGTAAGTCAAGATATCAATATTCCAAACAGCTTAGAATTTTAGGTTGGATAAGTTTTCAATTTTGTATAGTAACACCATTTGAGATGAAGTTATAACATTTTAGCAACTTAATATATCACAATTAAACTGCTTAACATAAAGAAGCCTCTAGAGTGGAATGTAATTTCCCATGTTTTGGATAAATTTTTTAGTAATGTATATATAATTTGAGTCTAGACTCTGTACATCTTTCCTTCCGAAACCAGTTATATTCACAACATTCTTAATCTTTTGGGCAGCCTTACATTTTGAACAGTTTTATTTCAAGAAAATGCTTCTATCCAAAATTTTCAAGTGTTCCTTAGTGAACACTAGATCTATAACAGAAGGTATTGCCGGCCTACATTTTGAAAGCAATAGGTCCAACATATATGCCAAATGGTGCTTGAAGCCTAAGTGCATCAATACTCAATGGCAATCCTGATAACAGAGAGGTGGACCTACAAACTTGTAATTGTTTTTCTCATGTGTGCAACAACAAATCCAATTAGTAGAATGTTTCTTTCTGTACTCTGAGCTACAAAAAATGGTCCTAACTACCTCATAGGTAAAACTTACTAATAAAAGTTTTTCTCGTAACTACTGATCGCTTTTTTCTTAACAAGTGTCTACTCTTGCAAGCACATTGAATTCAGCTTCCTGACTATTCATTAAGAATAACATTGCACCATGCAGTTAACTAGTGTATGTCAGGGGAAATGATTCAACACTTCAACAAGAAGAAGAAAAAAGGAAGGCCAATAAAAGCTTACTTTGCATGAATTATATTGATCTTGCAATGACATGCATTGACCCCTTAAGGTGCTAAGATTCTCAACAATAGCAGCTTTCTCTTTTTCTCCGCGCTTTACATTTTCATGAGCTGAATCAAGATCTGTCTGAAGCTTGCTATTGTAGAGTTGTAAGCTTGAATTGTACTCCTGTAGTAACTTGTACATATCGCTTACTGATGTTATCTGCAGGATTCAACAAAGAATATAAGCACACAAGATAGGTCACTTTAATAAAATCATCAGGACTCATTCAAAAAACATTTATTATGTTACCCTTTGGTTAGCACTTTGAAGCTCTCCTTGAATCTTGCCTTGCTCTTCCAAGAGGGAAGCTTGTGACTTCTCAACAGTAAGTCTGGCCTCTTTCTCTCTGGCAAGAGAATCCAATGCAGCCTGGAGAATCAAGAAAAGAAGAAATCAATTCACAAATCAGTATTTTATGTGTGAAGCATGCTTAAGTTTTCATTTACTCTTTCTTACCAACTTCTCAGATTCCTCTTTGGAAAGTTTTTCCTGCAGAGAAGCAAGGCTCTTTCTCAACTCCACGATAATCAAATTCAACTCTTCTTCCTTGTTTTTCAGCATCAAATCTAAAATGAACAAAAAGTTCCATTAGCAACCATATGCTTAGCTAGCATCCAATAAACACAAAGAAAAATAAGGGAAACAATAATCAAGCATACCCATTTCAGCACATTTACTCTCAGTAAAATCCAATTCATTTTGCAACTTCTCCTGCTCAAAGAGGTAACCTCCTTCTAGCTCTTGAAACCATTTGATACAAAGCCTTAACCTCTTTATATAATCCATCATGTTTTCACATCTTTCCTACATAACCCCCCCAAAGCAGCCAATCTTAAAACACAATTGCCAATTAACTGTTTTAAAATTAACAGAAGAAAAAATAAAAACAAAAACTTTCACTAACCTTGTAATTGAACTTGTTTTTGTATCTCATTCTCTCATTCAACAAACCATAAACATCTTCTCTTGTGAACTCAAACCCACCATACTCTGATCCAGCATTACTAGGCGGTACACTATTTAGACCAACCTCTTCCTCGCCATTTACAACTGAAAATGCATGCCTCATTCTGCCATTATTTGCAGTCCCAACCATTTTTTTCTCAAATCCAAGTTCTTGCCACTTATCTAAACGCACCTCATCACCAATACACTTTTAAGAAAATAACAAAAAGAAAACAGAAAAGAAAAAACCATTAGCCCAAAATAGAAAACAAAAAACTAATTCCTCACATGGAGATGAGAACCCTGATTTCTAAACAGTAAAAAAAAAAAAGAAGCTTTACATGTGAAGATCACAAATAAACTTCTCTTTAAAGACGACGACAACAACAACAACAACAGAACAAAATATCATTATCTACAAAAATGACCAGACCCATTAGTAAGAAAAGCATGAAGAAGAAAACCCACATTTTAGAAATTTAAAAGGAGCTCACTTGTGCAGAAGGATTAGTAGCAGTAGGAATGGATATGGTAGAGAAGTTGAGACTTAAGTGGAGGCTTGTTCTGATTCTTACAGGTCAGTTTGGAGCAGCAAGGGAAAGACAGAGTTTGTGTTTTTTATTATTATTATTATATTTTTTTAAAGAAAGCTAGCAGTACTAGTGATATTTATTTATTTTGAGTATATATTAAAGAGAGAGGGGTAAGTTTGGTGGGGCCGTTGATTGTATTCAAAGCTACCAATGAGAATCACAAGCATTGCTTTTAAGAGCAGGAAGGAAATATTTATCTGCACTCTGCAGAGGGGAGGCAGATAATTTTGGAAGGAACAGTGAAATTGGAGGGTTTTTTTTTTACTTAGCACAGTGAAATTATTTTTGATAAAATAGAATTGGCAAAAATTATTCAAGATCTAGCATACTTAATGAAGTCGTAGATAGCGACTCGTCAAAAGTCATAAATGTCAATTGCAATATTTGAGTTTGTGATATTTGAATTACAGATATTACATGTGACTTCATTAAAAAGACTTATCCTGAAAGAATTTCTTTCATTATTATCTATTTACCTCAAAAGTTATAATTTAACAGTTTAAATAACTAGTTTTTCAGCATCAAAACATAATTTATATAAACAGCACATAATATTTTTAATTATAAATAATAAAATTAGACCAACAATTAACATAACATAATATTTTATTAAAATTAAACTAATTATATATTTATTCATAATTTTCATAATATATAAAAACATCTAACTATATCTAATAATCGTCCTATCTCATGGAAGGTCCTGAAGTACTTGTGAACGGGTCTAGAGAATCAATTTAACTCGTCCAACTCGAGGACAGGTCTATAACATCTATATAGGTGTGAGGAGGACCAATATCACCACAGCTCGTGAATGGACCTGGAACACTCGTGAATGGACCTAGGACGCTCGTGGATAGGCCAACATCTCTATTACTCTCACAATAAATAATCTCATATTTTGTTAATGTCACTTCAAGATGTTCAACCTCCCTAACCTCTTGAAATCCATTATGATATAAATTGAGCGTAGTATACCAGTCGATTCTATCTCGAATATCGGAGCGCATAATGCATTAAATTGCATGGACACCTCGAAAAATGTGACCAGAAAAATATAATGAAACAACTTGTAATGGACAAATATCATCTCATATAAGTATATACATTAGTCATCAGATGTCAGCTCCTCAAAAACACGATCTTTCATAGCATCACCAACCACTTTCCTTTGCATTTACCCTAATGACTACTATTATGCAACTCGTCATTGATATCAACATAATCCGGTATATGTTGAGATAGTTCAAATTGTCACATTATCCAATCTAAGCAATGCATCTCAACAATGTTGAAGCAGTACAACGAGACTTGTGCTAACTAAAAGTCAGATTCCTCGCGGCATATAGGCGAAGCTAAAATATCAAGTTCTTTGTATATGACATCCATATAACCAATCAAAACATATGAAAGACTTATATTAGATAACAAATTAAAACTAAATAATTTTTATTCAAATAACAAAAAAAAATACAATACATTTGTAACCATTACCTGATGTGGTTGATGTGCGTCCAACTCATCCTGACAAAACTCATAGACATGAGTGAGATTTATCATGAAATGTCTAATCTCACACCTTCTGACATGACAAGCCATAAATCTAGTATATTTTTTGCATTCAATTTATATAAATAATATGTTGATTAAAATTAATTTTATTTTATTATTACCTAGAACATATGGATAGTGACATTTGAATGACAGTGTCAAACATATTATTACCCAACTTACTAGACGTCCGATATGAGTATGATCTCATGACCAAAGCTATATTAATCAACACTGATAATTTTAAGTTAGTATTTAAAATGTCATTAATTCTAACAATCAGAGAATTTAAAATAATTATACATGAAGAAATAATAGATACCCCGGTAATTTATCTTTTTTTTTTAGACATGCTTTACATAGTTGTCAGTATAAATATGCAAGCATACCCCCCCAGTTGTCATTATAAATGACCCAAAAAGAACAAAAGTATTGCATTCTAGTAGTGCTCATGAAAATAAGACTTTCAAACATGTAATATGTATACTCGAGCATACATAATCAACTAGTCCTCTATCATATCTGCTGAGGGTCTTAAAATTTATATTCAACCATGTTAATTTAATGTGATCGCCCCTATAAACATTGGCCAGAGGCACCCGTTCTAATAGATAATCACAAAGAGCATTTCTCTCAATTGACCCTTCATGTTCAATTTACATAAAAAAATTCTAAGTGTAAATTAAAAAGTTTATGCAAGTATTTAATTAAATAAATCGATAACCACTTGTATAAATAAATAAATAAAAAGTCATTAACGATAACTAAAAGTAAAACTAGAAAAATCAAGAGATAGATGTAGATCAAGACATTTGATCTCACAACATTGAATACTTACCTGGTTGTGTATATTGAATTTTTTATTAAATTCATTTTTTCTTCAATCAAATGATAATAGAAATAGACAAACACATGAAACTGATTAAATAAAACAAAAGGGGAAATAATATTATGCAAGGTTGCATATATTATAAATATTATTTAAAAATATATTTTTTTATTTTTAAAAATAAAGTTCATCTACGTGAAACATAAAAAGAAATTTATAGATGAATTAGAATAATATCTTTAAAAATCTTATACACATAAAACAATTTAAAAAAAAAACTCTATTAAAAAAACTAGATAAGTAAAATAAAAAAAAATCATAAAGGAGGGATATTAATTGAAACATAAAGTAAAAAATATATTTAAAAGAAAATACATATTAAAAAAAGGTATTCATTAAAATAAAACCAAAATTAGATTTTTTTTTTAAAAAGAAAAAAGTTTGCATAGTATAGTTGTCACAAGCACATTTAAAAGAAACAAGAAAAACAAATGGCTCAGATTACGAGCCTGATCGGGTTTACTAAGTTGATTATATTTTAATTAGATGATAGAAAAAATATCCAACAACAATAGATGGATCAAGTTTTTATATATAAAAAAATCATGATAGCTTGGAAGTGAAAAATTAGATAAAAAAATGGACAGAAAAAATTGTCCGAGTTAACCCTGCTTAGCATGATGGACATGTATCCTAGGTGATAAGAGGCGAGTCAGCCCGTGTTGACCTACAAAACTCATTGTCTAAGTCATAAGACCATGTCAACTCGGTAGAAAAAAATTAAAGAAAACCATAGAGTAAATAATTTTTTGAAAAAAAAAAAACAATGTTGAACTATGAAATCATAAAAGAAGATGAGCAAAAAAAATAATGTCAACCCTTGTTAATTTTTCAAACCTATAATCCAAGTTATTAAATTGAAAGCATCATAAATGAAAAAATCGCAAAGCCAGTTCCTCAGCAAATCAAATACTGAAGGATAAAACCGAAAAAAAAATTAATTACACAAAAAAGGATCCAAAACAAAAAAAAATGTAATTAAAAGAATGAGCGTGAAAATAAAATAAAAATAAATAAAGGACAACCAATTTTTTTTACTGAAGAGTTAAATTAAAAAGAAAAGAACTTTAACAAAAAAGGAAAAAAAAACAAATTGAAAAACAAAATACACCATAAACTTTGATTGAAGGATAAAATTGAAAACTAATAAAACTTTAACAGAAAGGCTAAGGAGAAAACTTAGAAATCAAAAGAATAAAGACTGAATTGAAAAAATAATAAATAAAAAAATATAATTGAAGAACTAAATTAAAAACAAACAAGAATTTTAAAAAATGATCAAGAATAAAAATTAGAAATAAAAAAAATAAGGACTGAAATCGAAATACAAAAAAACAAAGAGTATTGAGATGTTCTTTTTGAGAGAGAAAAGAGAAAAGAACAGGAAGAAGAAACAACCAATGGTGATAAGCTGTTCATCCTCCACTCTCATACATCTCTCAATAAAAAAAAGAATGCAGTGGTACTTTCAACGACATGATGAAAGAGTAGGTTTTGCCAACGAGACGCACCACAAGCGATGACTAAAAATCATGCGCCAATTGTTTTTTGAATTTAAAAATCAATTATTCAATGTAAAAGGACTAGAACACCCTTCATAAATATGGAAATTACAAAAGAAAAACCAAGTGAAATGATAAAAATTCCCCTACATACATTCTTTATTTTTCTTGATTTCAAGGGCACAAAAGTCTTCTTATTGTATTTAAAAAGATAAAAAGACACAAACAGAGAGAATATATTTATATGCATGTGGGCTTAGCGCTTGACTAGGTTCAGGGATGCTGGGTTTGGTAGATTGCCAAACTCATATATATTACACTCAATATTTAACTGAATTCAAGATTACGGGGTTATGACTTGATCTATGATTCTTCTAAACAAAAATCCAAATAAATAAAAATATAAACAAAACATATAGATACATTAATTAGCTTCATGAGATTGTCCTTTCAAATTAAATATGATCAAATTAGAATAGTGTAAATTCTATTTTCATGAAGGACAAAACAACAAAAAAAAAGTAAGATAATTAATTTTTTGAATTTTCAATGAGAAACGTGCAGTTTAGGACAACTAAATGAGGAAAAAATGATTATTTTTATAGGACAAAGAAACAACATATTCAAAGTCCAAAAGTTTTGTTTTATAGCTTAATAATTTAGCTTTTAAACAAACGAAAACAATTTTTGGAATGTTATCAAGATTTTTTTGGAAAAAAAATAATTAAAAAAAGAGCTAAAAACACCATTTTCCAACCAACTTTGACAAGTGTAAGGGTCGTTATGCTCAAAATTTCAGTATAGAGGTTAAATAACTAAATTCAGAAATATTAAAAACCACATATAATTAATTTATTCATATATAGTTTTCCGCTGGAAATGGAATGTGAACCTTTTAAATGTGGTTGGACCGCTATAATTGTTAGGAGCCGGTAAGACTGAAATGCCCTTGGTTTTATTGGCATTTCCCAATTTTTTTTTTTAGCTTACCATTTCTGAAATTCCAGCCTTGACTTTTGGTGCTGCTGTGCGGCTAGCCAAACAAACAAAGGAATTTTATTATGGTTGATTACACAAACAAATTAAAAGAAACTAAGCCCGTGTGAAGAAATCATTGTAGCATAACATTTTTTACTATTTACTTTTTCTTAAATTATTATGGATTAAAATAATATATTTTTTAAGTTTAATCTTCAATTTATTTATTTTTTACAATTGGGGCTTTTTGAACTCAGATTATCATCTAATTATCTTTTTTTAAAAAAATATTGGATTGAAAATTAGAAGATCAAAGTGAAAATAGCAAGTAAAATAGGTGGCAACTTCAAATTTCATTTTAAAAGTTTATTTTGATCCTCTTTTTTTTTTGTTTATAAGTGATCGGTCCATTTAATTTTCAGAAATTTAATTTTGGTACCAAAGTTCATTTACTTTATTTTTTAGTTTTTTTGTGATAAAAGAGAGAAAGGACTATTGAATTCCAGCTTAAAAAGAGAATGTGGTCGTTAAAAACGATTCTGACCATCAAAATGATTGAAATCAATGTCAATGGATTCTATTTCATAGGGATAGTTTCACTTGAGTGTTTTTTTTTTCCTCCTCCTTACTTGAGGAGGCAAATATGATAAAGATGATGTTTTTTTATCCAGGTTAATTTTGATTTTTTGAGCTGTTTTTTAAGGTAATAAATAGATTTATCACAATGTTTAGAGTGTTTTCTAGGTTTTTTGAAAAAAAATAATTTGAAAATGAGTTTTTAAGTAAAAAAAACTGAGACCTTATTTTTTTGGCAACCTCTGGTCGCTAGATTATCAGAAAGCAGATAGCATATGGTTTGTTATCTTTTTTTTAAGTTCATGAATAGATTTATCACAAGGCTTGTTTTATAGATTTGATTGTGTTTGTTATTGTGGTAGCTGTTGTGGTTGTGATTTGAAAAAAAAATTATTTTATAAAAAATACTTTTGGTTGAGGTTGGTTTGATATTTATATATGTTTAGTTGAAATTGTGGTTGAAATTGAGGTTGAACAAAAAGTAATTTAATGTGTTTGGTTAAGAATGCTTTTCAAATTGAGGTAATAAAATAATTTTAAAGAATATATATTAATATTGATGGTTTTTAATTTAAATATTGTAGATTTAACTAGTGCTATTAGATCATGAAATGAATAATACTTAATATAAAATATTTTTTATTGTTCCATTAAATTATCTACAATTCCATCACGTATGAAATACATCCGACAAGGACTATAATTTCATTGGTTTTGTAAGCGCGCAACAATATCAGGTAAAATATCATCAGGAATAAAATTATGATTGCGATCAAATTCTACAAATGTTACCTCATCAAGCGATCCTTTTCTAATTTATATAGTGTCATCGAATAATATAAAACACTAGTTTTTTGAATAAAACATAATTAAAGATAAAAAATAAAATAAAATTTTTTTATTTTATTGAGTTGGACCCGATTCAATATATTTAGTTTTGGACCGGATTCGATCCAACTAGAATAGTGGAGACACTCTCCATGTAGAAGAGAAGGAGAAGTAGATAAAAATCATTTCTCGTAAACTGAGATCCGACCTTGGTTTTTGAATGGAATCCATATGAAAAAAATATGGATAGTATTAACTAAACACTTTAATTCAGTGTTTGCATCTTGCCATTGCTACAGTACCAAACGGGCATTGAATTGACCTCAGTTGGGGGCAGAAAGAATCAAAGGAAACTATAAAGTTGGGGGAAATACTATGTGATATGTAAACTAACAATAAAAAAAAATCTAAAGGAGTATTTTTTTTTCCCTTTTTTTATAATTTGTTGTACCCTCTCCTCATATAATATTATTCACTCTAATAATATTTTTTATTTTTTTTGTTTCTATGGTTTTTTTAATTTAAATTTATTCTTCAATATAAGATTTATTGAAAAATAAATTTTATAATTTTTTTCAATTTATTTTTTATGAAATTATTTTAAATTTATAATCCAGACAGTAGGTTTAACATGTTAACTTGGTTGACTAAAGTTATTTTTTTAATTGATTCAAATAATATTTATATTAGTTATTTTTTTATTAAAAAATCATTAACAATATTTAAATGTTTATATATATTAAAAAAAGAAGTTAATCTCACCTGCAATATAGTTCAAGTACAAAATAATCATCTAGAATACTCTAAAGGGCTTCAACACATGAAAGAAAAAAAAAGAAGCTGACAGCTTTTACATGACAACACTTTTCCTAGAAGCAATCTCAATACTGAAAAGCAAAACTCAGTGCCTTCCATTTCCCAACAAATTATTTGCACGAAAACAAATAAGTGGCATAATCAACTATTCCATCCATATACACATCATACTTATTAAAATCTACTTGTTTTTCACGGGTCAACTCACCTGATGATGTGAAACCTCAATTTTATTTTAAACTATTTTGAATATATTAAACTATTTAAATCCAGCTAAATCAATTTCATTTTTTTATTAATTTTATCTAAATTAATATTGTTTTAGTTTAGTTCTTTTTATTTATTTTTGTCCCAATTGAGGTAGTTTCAGATTTTATTTACAAGTGTCTAATGATTTGTAAATTGAATAGTAATAATATAATATAGAGAAATCTTACTCACCTGGGTTTTGAACTCTTGAATTGAGCTTTACAACTACCATCAACATATTAAAATTAAAAAAAAAGAAAAAAAAAGAAAGTGGATAACCTAATGTTAAGCTACTCCTATTATGTAAATTAATTAGGTGGAAAATTGGGCAAGGTCCTAGCCCTATAATAATATTGTTTTTATTATAATA
>Ga0325411_1001784_pt1 | contig 24027 bp, 14 predicted proteins | sample PopdelMetagenome_13_FD_206181 | JGI IMG/M metagenome (GOLD analysis project Ga0325411, IMG submission 206181) | Populus deltoides microbial communities from Bellville, Georgia, United States - Xylem-PdIQD-R4 | ecosystem: Host-associated > Plants > Phyllosphere > Stem > Wood/Secondary xylem... | reverse complement strand
CTACCAGCATAGGTGTCTGGTTCTTTGTGAAGAAGTCAAACATGTGTAAGAAGACTACTTGACTGATATAAAACAAATGATGAAGCACCAGAATATTTGTTCTCAAATATCAGTGACCACGTCCGCGATTGCTTGGCCCCGAAAGAGCTTGCCTTATGCTAAGACTAACACCCCACACCGATTTCTTATATTGCCGCATGGCAATGGAAATTAAAAGCATCTTTTGTAGAGAGCACATCTCTATGTTCTCATGTTAGGCATCAGAAACCTGAAAAACCTTTCAAAAACTATGATCTTTCTAGTATTACTATAAGTTCGGAGACGTAGAATGCTGAGCTTGAACAACTATAATTCTTACAAAGCAAATTCTCTTAAAGGGTTAAGAATTCTCTTATATTTAAGTTGATGCAGGTAGAAGACGAGAATCTTGGGAGACTGTGTATAATTGTATTTAATTGCAAAGAATTTTCAAGTTCAAACAAGAGGAAGATGCTAATTTTCCTTAGGAACACGTGACTAAGAGGCATACTCTCGTTTAATGCATATGCATTTTTGTCCTCGTGATTAGTGACAAGTAATCGGATTCGACCAAAAAATAGTGCATTAGGATGTACCAACCAGTCTCGGGGGTATGAACCCCATCTAAGTTTCGATCAATCCAAGTGATTTCAACGACTCCCAATATCCGAGGGTGTTGGCATGTTTGGCCTCGTAGACACTCCGAATTCGATTGAAGATGGGTGTTTTAAACTTACTGAGTCATTAGAGCCCTTAAAGGCTTAAATCAATGACATTTGTTTTAGGAGAGCACAAATTAACAGAATAAATGCTCGGACAAGATTCATGATTTATTATGACTTTAGACTCATGTCTCTCCATATTTAACTTCAAAGAGATAATTCATCACCTGGCTAGCATCAAAACACCATTCGTTACTCGTATTGGTTCCTCCTATCATTGTTAAATCTATATATTTACTGACATAATGTTTTGTTGATATTTGTATTATTATTTTGTTGGTAATTAATTTATCAATGAAATCACCGACAAAAATCTCCATCAGTGAATCTTTCATCGGTAATTTAATCGAAAATTTTCAGAAAACCACCAAATAACACCGATGACTTTTCAATCCGTCGGTGATTTTGTCTGTAAAGAATAGTAATTAACAGTGCAATTAGAAAGTGAATAGTTCCAGAGCTCTCTGGAAAATACCAACCGAATTTTTCATTGGTGATTCTCTTTGTAATTGACATAATAAATAATGTTCATAGTTTACTAATGAATTTACCGACAGAATTTATCCCGCCGGTAATTCTGTTGGTATAAATGACATGTTATTCTTTTTTTGCTTTGTTTTAATTATTTTTTTCTCACTGTAATTCCCTCGGTATATACCGAGGGAATATTTCTGTCGGTAAAATCCCTTTTATTTTCTGGAAATATTCCCTCGATAGTTCCATTTGTATTTATCGATTTTCTGGTAGTGATATTCACACAACGAAAATTATGAAATAAAATTATTTAAGAGTCCGTAAAATCCTGTTAAATAGATCTAGAGTTATTTGGGATTTATTACATGAAGATCTAATCTTTTTTTGCTTTGAATAATTTTTTAAAGGCTGAGTTGTCACAAACCACAAGTCGTCTAATTGTCCGGTCTCCAATGTTAATCTACACGAATCACCTGTGAGAAATCTCCTAAATCCTTATTTAGAATAGATGAATTGTTATGCCTAGAGTGTTTATCTCTAATATCGTGTTTACGTGGTTTTTCTATCTAACAGACAATCACTTATTTTTTTCACTTACAAAATAACATGCTTAACTTTATATGGAATTCTAAAAGCCTATAAAAGAAAAAATATTTATTTGCTCCTTAAATAATATTTTAGATTCATTAATATAATATTATATGAATAATAAAAATAAATTAAGCATTTATTATTAATAAATATATATTTATATAAATATAATAATATCACGTGTTACAAGGTAAATTAAATTAACACCTCAATCACTTATTTCTATAAAATTTCAAGCGAATTCCTTTCTCATGATATTTGTATTTGGTCAGATCAAGCAGAGTCGGCCAGAACCTAAGGGTTATTTAGTCAATGATCCAAGTCCCACAATTAACAAAAGGCCTCAAGTTCGTGTTATAGTTTACGAGTCATTTTTAAAACAAACGCAAATGACCTTGGGTCCATGAGCCTAGCTTTTTTGGACAAGCCCATTTCCAGCTCTTCCTAGCTTTTTTTCTTACTTCTTTTGTGTTTGTTTTATTTTTTATTATTATTATTTAGTGTAGGGTTTTTTTTAATTTTATTATTTAATATTGGATTGGTGGTGAATCAAAAAAAATTATTATATAATAAAATAAAAAATTTAATTCGATTCAATTGAGTCAATAACTTAAGTCGCAAATTTAACGGGTTGAATAAATATTAATTAAAGACATGGGTTGGGGTTTTTTTATTCTTCTTTTATATATCTTTTCGCCTTTTCTTTTTCAATTTTATCATTTACTGTGGAGTTATTACTAAATTTTATCATTCAATAATGAGTTAATAATAAATCAATTTTTAAATTTTTTATTATTTAATCAAATATAAAAAAACTAATCAGACCTAGTAGAGTCTATAACTTGGATCGCAGCTTTAGTAGTTTATCTAAATATTAATCAAAGAGTCGAATCGAGATTTTTTTATTATTTTTTTATATTTATTAGCTTTTTTCAAATTCTATTATTTAATATGAGGTTTTTATTGAATTTTATCTTTTAATATTGGATTGATAGTAAATCAATTTTTATATTTTTATTATTTAATAAAATGAAAATATTAAATCAACCCAATAAATTTTATAACTATAATTACGAGTTTGACAATTGATTAAATATTAATTAAAAAATCAAGTCATAATTTTTTAAATTTAAATTATTATACCGAGTTTAATAACAATGCTACAAAACTTATAACCATTTTTATGTTCCAAAAAAAAAATTAAAGTCCAATCCGCAATGTACTAGTTTTAAGCGGTATTTGAAAGTATAGTAGATTTTAAAATATTTTATACTTAGAAGTGTATCAAAATAATATTATTTTATTTTTAAAAATATATATTTAATATTAACACATAAAATAATTCAAAAAACACAAAAAGAATTATATTAAAAAATATTCAAAATTTTTCAAGAACACAATCAACGGCATCATAAAACACCCTCCTTATACTGTACAATCAAGGTAAGCCTTCTTTTTTTCTTTTTTCTTTGTTTTTTTTTTTAAAGGCAAGCCTTCCTCTCTAACCACCGACCCCTCTACCTCAAGGTTTGAGAAGGTTTGAACTTCATACCACCAGTAAAGTTCCTATGTTTTTTATTTTTTACCCTTTACCTCACTAAAGAGGTCCAGAACCCTCGAAACCTTAGCAAACAGCGAATATGTTCATCAACTAATTTTAGGTTACATTAAAAATTAGACGTTCAATATAATTAAAAGAAACAGTTATACTAGCAACCATCCCTTCTTATCAGAATTCGCATTGATAACTGGTAAACCCTGGAAAATTTACAGGTGTAGGCCATGCTAGCAAGCATCTATGCCATAAAGGCCACATGCATCCTCCCACCCCAAAACGAGTAGAGAAGCATCCTCCTTTTTCCCTTCTCCACTTTTCATTACCCTTCCAAAACTTTCATCTAATTTACATAAAAAATGGGCAGCAAACTCTTTTCACCAGAAGTTCGATTTTTTTCCATCGTATAGGAGTCCTTTTGAACTTTACTTCCTATCTTTTTACCCTTTCTTGACCTTTTTCCAACTTTAGCTAGCTAGGATCTCAAAAACTTAACGGTTAGTTAGTATAGATTCACTGTTTACTTGATGAGAGTCAGTTCCCCATTGTAGCTGGTGACCAGAAATCAGCTCCATTGCTGTTTGCGACGGGTAGAGTGCAGTCCACGGAGACCAGACACAATCCCCTGCTCCTCAGATTCTTTAACGATTCCTCTCCTCCGTTTTCTCCGCCTTCCTAACATTGTTTAACCATAGTAAAAAAAACAACAGAAGCCATGTCAATACTAATAACAATTGACTCTTTACCGGAAAAACCAAAATTGTTTCCCCGTGGTCAAAATTTTTACTTTATCTGTGTAGTCTAGTCAATAATAAGTGGGACCTACGCAAGGTGGACCCACATGCTATGATGCTGATTCATATGGTCGTTTTCAAGAGAGCGGAAAACAGGACAAAGAAGTGATGTGTACTTTGGTACTTACAGGTAGGTTTTGCAGGTAAGGAGTGCACAGAACCTTAACCTGATCTTGTAGGAACCTGATGTATCCCATCGCTTCATGTAGCACTGATGCTGTGTCTGTCTGCAAAATTTCAATTCCCAATTACATCGTTGCTTAAGATGTTGGCAAAGCCAATCTTCATCACCCAACAAAGAAATTTAAAAGGACTCCCTATAAAGGTAGCAATTAAACTTGACCAGATTGAATATAGATAATTAGCTTAATTTTGTGTATTTTTGGACCTTGCCAAAGGGTGATACAAGCTCTTGCAATGCAGCGATTCTGTCTCCTAGCTTCTCTCTCTTCACCTATCATTAGAAAGAAATTGTTGATAAGTACCTTTCAGTCAAAAAGAAAAATATAGGCAACACGCATGCAGGTATGTCCTCGAAATTAAGAAAAACTATAAACCTTGACCTTTGCATTTGCAGTTGATCCGGGATTCTTAGTTTCGGTCCTTTTGCTGTTTCTCTGACTTAGAAAAGGAGTTTTGGCTACGGTGTTGGTGCACTTCATTGGTACTTCTTGGCCTGACCCGTTTCTTTTTCTCTGCGAAAGTAGCAAATATAAAGAAAAGACCACGAGAAGCCTCAAAGCAAATTAGGCAATTCAATCAGGCACTCACATTTGATTTGGAGATGGTACTGATTACATTAACACTGCTGCAGTTGTTGTTGCAAGATGAAGCAGAAGACGAGTCACTGCATGTGACCCCAGAGATTTGAGGTTGAGGGGCAGTTTTTGTTTCTTCTCTAAACATCACAATTTCACTTTCATTTCGATAATTGTATCCCCCAAAACAAAGCATTGTGGGAGACTTTTCAACGGAAGAGAAATGGAAAGCATGGGCTACATCAACACCCACAAAATCATCATCATTAGAGAAGAGCAATTCAGAGAAACTAGGAGGATTACCCTCTGGTACAAGATGATTCCCCTCGAAAAAACTCTCCCTCCCAGCCATCTAAAGCAAAGCCTAGAACCACACAGACAGCGCGGAACAGATGGTGTCCCTCAATATTTTTCTTGTGAGTGTGGTGGTGTGGTCGATCACTGGTCAGGGGAGAAGAAAATAGGTAGCAACCGTTGCCTTAGCGAGAGTGAAGCGACTGCTGTGTTGTGTAGTATGGTAGTGAAGTTTGTGGGGGTAGGGGTACTTCCAAGATCGGCTTTGGGTTTTGGTGTGTTTCAGTCAAACACAGCTAGCCCGAGAAAACCGTGGTTTAGTCCTCCAAAGCATTTGGTTTGGTTAAAAGCCAGTTAGAATTTCATATTTCATTGCTTGGCTCGGAGACCAGACGAGTCACGACCATTGAATGCCAGTGGCTATATTGAAACTGACTAGACATCATGCCGCGAAAAAGTAAAAAGCATAACGCCGCAAAAAAATTTCTTCCTCTAGCATCTCGGTACTCGTACAAGGTTAACACTTGAACTTTAAGAATAAAATGTGTAAGACGGGGTTAAGTGTTAAGCCTTTGATTTTCCCTTCACTCTTAAATAAATGCCAAACATGCTTGAAAGGTGTTTGAAAATGAATTTTAATTTATTTTTTATTAAAAAAATTTTAAAAAAATTAATTAATATTTTTAGAATTTTTTATATATTAATGTTAAAAATAATTTTAAAAATTTTAAAAATATATCTTATTATTTTTTTGAATAAAAAAATACTTTAAAAAATAATTGTTATCATATTTTTAAATACCATCTCAATAAAAATAAAAGAGATATTAATCCATTAACATTTATTTTTCTCTTAATTTAAAACCAAACACAAATCTTAGCATGTAGTTTTACTTTACTTAGCACAAATTTAAGCAACTGAGGATTATATATATGAATGGCAATCTTACAAATTATTTCGCTCTTGTAATTGGAACATCTTAGAATATTATCAACTAGAAAAGATTTTTTAAACAAAAAAATCTCATGTCTTTCAAATAATTTGAGGAGATATTTGTAAGATAGTGTTTAGTTATTGTTACAAGATAAAAAAAGACAAAGACAATACAGATAAAAATATGTTTGGTTGAGGAGATAAAAACATAAAAATAAATTTGTCTTTCAAATAATTTTGGAGTAAGTTTATGTACTTCAAAAACTTAAGGAACAGATGCAACATGTTTTTAAAAACAATATTTATCATTTTATATTTCTAAAATATCATTGTAAAAAACTCTAAATTCTCAAATTATCGAACTAAGACATGTAATGATAAAAATAATTATTATCATAGATTTAAAACTCAACTCGAGGGTCAATATCAGGTCACTGGTTGAGGCTCGGGTCACGGGTCGGGTTGACCCGGGTCAGCTAAAGAATAAAAATGATTATTATTATAATTTTAAAACCTTATTCAGGTGCCGACCAGGGCAAGGCCCGGGTCACGCTTAAAGTTGACCATTGACCCGTGTCAACGCAAAGACAAAATAGTTATTATCATAGTTTTAAAACCTGACTCGAGCTAAGGCCCGAGTCATATGCCAGAATGATCAATATAAAATAAAAGTGGTTATTATCATAGTTATAAAACTTAATTCAGGGGTCAACTTGTCAAATCAGTCCTAGTATTTAACCAGGTCAGGTCGAGTCATTCATTCTTTTTTCTCTCTTTAAATTCAAGCCAATATAGATCTCAAATCAACTTATCAAATCAGTCATGGTTCTATAACTAAGGTTATTACAATATTATTCATTTCAATACTCAAATAAATTAAAGTAAAAAAAATATCTAATTTTTTTTTAATACATAAGTTTGACAACAATACTTATTAAAAATAAAATAGACTTTTTTACATTTTATTATGTTTTATACATCATAACCAAACATGATACAGAGACAATCATTTTATCTTATTTATCACTACCAAACATAGTTTCGTCTCTATCTTTTTTTAATCTTGTCTCCTCTATATCCATCTCTTCTGTCTAGAGACAGTAACCAAATGCAACCTAAGAAATTCTTATGGATAAAAAAATGTGAATGCTTGATGTTGATCCAATCCAAAACCAAACTGGAAAAGAATTTATTATAAGATGTAAAAGTAGATTAAAGATGTTCTAATGACCAAAACTAAAGCTAAATAATTTGTGTTAGTAGTTATTTAATATCAATGTTATATGGTTCTTTTTAACAATGAGCTCAATGATAATTTCATCATTTAAATGGAAAGACTGACAATAAAATGGGTTAAAATGAAGCGCACATGTGAATGTGAGTGAAATTGAAGATGTTGGACACTTTGTTGGGCTAAACAAAAAGACACGTAAAATTATGAAAGATAGGGCACGTGAGTACAACTTTTCATTGTTTTTGCAAAACTAACATAAGACTATCTATGGTTGATGTACTAATGGACCAACAAGATGCCATCATGAAAGATCACTAACGAAAGATTGTTGGGAGTTTTTTGTGAACTTAGCACAATAAGAAAAAAAAATTGGTAAAAAAGCACATGTAAAAAAATATTTAGAAATCCACAACATTTGATCAAGTCGTAGATAGTATATGCGACATGAGAGTAGCAAATAACATCTACAAAATGAGGTTTGTATTCATTATTTGTGACTCAACTAAACGACATGTCCTGAGATCATTTTTTTTTACTATCAACTTCCAACCCAAAAAAACCACAATTTCTATAATTCAAGTAATCAATTTTCCAGCATCAAAACATAATTCACATAAGCAGCACATAACATCTTCAATCATAAGTACTAAAATTATACAAAAAATTAACATAACATAACATTATATTAAAATTAAACTAACTATGGATCTATTCATATTTCTCATAATATATAATAACACGTAATTATATCCAATAATCACCCTAACTCATGGAAGGACAAGCACTCTTGGATGGGTCTAAAGCGTCATCCCAACTTGTTCAACTCGAGAACGGATCTGTAATATCAATATAGATGTGAGGAGAACCAATATCACTCCAACGTATGGATGGACCTAGAATTCTCATGGATGGGCCTGAGATGATCGTGGGTGGACCTTAAATGCTTGTGGACAAACAAGCATCCCTAATCCCTACCTCGATCTTCCGTTAATACCACTCTAAGATGCTCAACCTCTTGAAATCCATCACAATATAAATTAAGCGCAGTGTTGACCACAATTCATCATATCTCATTGACACCTTCACAAATAGTCATTGTTGCTTTATGAGCTTTCCATACCAACTAATGAATATATATATATATATATATATATATATATATATATATATAAAACTAATTAGTAGTTATTATCAATAATAACATTAACAATATTTAATAAATGTTGTATATTAAACAATATTATATACCAATCAATTCTTTATCGAATATTGGAGCACATAATGCATTGGATTGCATGGATGTCTCAGGAAACACAATCAGGTAGGTGTAATAAAACAACACATATTGGATAAATAATATCTTATGTAGATATCTACATCAATCGTCGAATGTCGCTCCTTAAAAACACAATCTCTACCAACATTCCAAAGATCGAGGTAAGATGTATGAGTCACCAACCAAATTTTCTTGTGCTTACCCTAATAACTAATATTATGTAGCTTGTCACCGGTACTAACATAATCTAGTATATACCTTGGTAGTCATAATTATCGCATTATCCAATCTAGGTAATGCATCTCAATAATGGATACCCACAAACACACATTAAAAACTAATCAATAAACATCAATCATGATATAACATTAACAATGTTTAATAAATGCTATATATAAAACAATATTGCATTCCAATCAATTTTTAATCGGATATCGAAGTGTATAATGTATCGGATTGAGTGGATGCCTCAAGAAATGCGATCAGGTAGGCATAATAAAATTGGAGGTGATAATTTTCAGTTTGGTTTAGTTTTGAACTAAAAAAACTAACCAAACTAAAATTTATATTTTTTTAAAATTATTAACCGAATTTAACTGACCATTTTGATTCGGTTTGTTTGTTTTTTCTTTCAAAACGGGCTAGACGTGTTTCCATTTAATTAGGTGTTTTCTTATTAGGCTTGAGTTTTTCTTGGGATTTTTTGACTTTTTTGAACAACGACCCTAAAATATATATTGGAATTTTTTTTGCTTTTATTTGTTGTTGGCCATTTTACTAATATGAATTTAAGATTGTTTATCAGATATTCTTCTATTTCAATGAGGTTCTTAACAAGCAATTCTTCAAACACAAACAAACAAGTTTTTGTCGTCTTATTTTTTTCCTACTCTCCCTTCTCATTCTATATTTCCTGCCTTCTCAACTTAGAAAATAGGCTAATGTGCCTATCTTAAACATACATAATGATAAATATAGCAAAGGCATTCTAACATGAATATTAGGTTTATAGCTTCCCTCGTATCAAAAGATACAAACCCATGTATAATAATTTATGTTGTTGCACTTCCTGCTATATGGTTGGTAACCTGTAAATTCAGAAACCCACAAAGAATTGCAGCATTAATACAAGTATAAAATGAAAAATCAGTTGTCTCTTCTCAATTGTTTATCTTGTTAAACATAATTAAAATAAAATAAATTTTCCACATGAAAAAGCATATTCTATTTAGAGATTCAAGCCAACTTGAAAAGACATAAAAAAAAAGATTACATTTGCATGTAAACACATATCAATAGATTAAACAACACCAACCAACCTTATTTACATCAAATATATATAAAAAAACAAAGTTACTAACCTGCATAACAAAGAGTAGATCTTTCCCCTTTGGCAAAGTTTCAAGCTTTTTGTTATCTAACTATAGTGAAATTAAAAAAAAAACAAATAAAAAGAAGGTTCAAAATGAAAGCTAGCAAGAAACAACAAAAAAGAACATCATCATCTACAGTAGAAAGAATACATACTAAAGAATGACAGCTTAGGGAAAGTAGCGATAGATGTGATCACCAATATTCTTTGCAACATTACCAAGCTCCACATCATCAGACCTCTCATTTGCATGAAAGTAACCCATTATACTTAAACCTTAAGCGGCATAATACTTCTCTATCTATTCACAAACAATTAAAGAAACCCATTTAATAAAAAAAACATTTAAAATCCATATCAAAGTACCTTGGTTTTTCCATTTTTAACCACACCAGACTAAGAGACCAGAGATAAAGATAAAAGGGAAGAGAGGGAGAGGGGATGGTGGGGATGAGATGAGCATACTAAGGGAACGGAGGATGGTTGCGAGAGAAAAGGAAATTAGGGGAATAATGTTTCATAAAAAAACATGAGCTTTTTATACCTAGGTTTGTTTTAGGGTTGAAACTTGAAACTGAACTGGTCTAGTTGGGTTCAATTGGTTTTTGATTTTAGAAGCCGAATCGAACCAGTTTTTTTTTTTTTCTATGTAGATATTCAATTTTTTTTCTCAGTTATTTTTTTTATTTTCTTGGTTTAATTAGTTTTTTTTGTTTTTTATCACCCTTAAATAAAACAGTGTGTAATGAACAAATATCATCTCATGTAGGTATCTATATCAATCAATAGATGTCGCTCTCTAAAAACACGATCTCTTCTAGCATCCTAAAGATCCAGGTAAGATGCATGAATCACCAACCAATCCCCCTCATGCTTACCCTAATGACTAATACTATGCAGCTCATCACCAATATCAACATAATCTAGTATATGTCGAGATAGTCCAAACTGGTACATTGCTCGATATAGGCAAATCATATTCCTCATGCATATAGACGAAACTGAAAGTATCAAGTCCTATGCTTTTGAAAATACAATATATTTATAACCCATACATGATGTAATTATCTTGTGTACAACTCTATATTTTTTGCATTTAATTTATATAAATCACTTATTGATTCAATTTTATTTATTAGAGCATCTCCAATGGGTGTGCTAAATGAAAAGCTAAATATTAAAAAAATATTATTTTGGCTCTTTATGTTTATTTTGTGCACTTCAAAGGAAGTGCTACACAAAATGCTAAAATGTCTTCTCTCCCACAAATATTATTCCTACATATCTCTTAAAAAAGCCAAAACCAACAAAGTGGGGCCACTAAAAAAATAAACCAATTAAATGTAGTCATGTGAAAAAAAATAACATCAAATTTATTAAGAAATAATAAAACACTTGTTTTTTCCACTCAAATATAATTGGCTCTTCAAATGGTTTTTTTTCATTGGAGTAGATATGATAAAAAAAAAAAAAGGAGCTATATTTATACTATTCAAAATACTATTTTATTAATTTAACTCTTTAAAATAGCATTTTTTCATTAAAAATGCTTTTATTATCTAAAATTAATAGATAATAACTTCTAATGACAATATTAATCATCTTATTACCCCAACTATGTAGATATCCACTATGAATTATAGTAATCATCATCGAAAATTTTAAATTTTAAGTTGGTACAATCTGATCAGAAGCACACTTGATCAGGTGTTATGACGAATGAAAGTGGTGAACAGCTACAAGACAAGGTGCGCTTTGAAGTCGAATGCACACTCGCACTTTGTACAAATTTAGGGGTCATGATTTCTGTACTTCCCTTTCCTTCGGTCCATTGCATTTTTTTTTTCTGATCTTAATAATGGGATAATATTTTTAGAGCAATTGTGTTTATCTCGGATGAGTTTGCCTGTATTAATGCTGTATCTAATAAAGGAACTACCCTTGGTGTTTTCCAGTAATAAAGGAACCACCCTCAGCGTTTGTTTATATTGATTTCAAATATATAATCTGAATTTATTAAGATCATCTCGAGGAGGCAATGCTAAAATAGAATATCTGTAAACAATAACACTCATTTCTGTGGTCTCGAGTCGATTTAATTACATGCATCCTAAACGACAAGGGCTTTAATTACCTCTTCACTTCTCTTCATTAACTTTTTATACTAGCCACCTCTATTTTCCTTACCCTTATTATCTATCTGACATATAATAATTCATTAAGAGTTTTATACGATTCCATCTATCTTATATTCCATTATTGTTAATCTTTAAAATTCATAATCATACAAAAAAATATTAAAATTAAATATTGAATATTAAAATTAACCTGTGTTAACCTTTGAATTTCATGGCTTAGCAAAAAAAAAATACTAAGAAATAAAATTAAAAAACAAATACAATAAAAAAGATACAAAACAAAATAAACATCAATAAATAACTCGTTGTTTGTTCAGTTAGATGAATGGCTTCGTTTCTATTTAAGGGTAATTTCCCAATAAAAAAATAATTTCTGATTGGAGTTTTCTAATCTTTCTTAATGTTAATAGAAATGACAACAAGCTCTTCTTTACCTATACTTAGTTTTTTTAAGATTTCAACCCAGACATCCATTAAGAGATCTACAGGATCAGAGTTTGCTAACTTAAACAGGAGATTTGCTCAATGGTATCTTTCTTTTGATTGCAAGTTATTGAAATATTTTTTATTTTGTCTTATTTCAAAGATAATATTGAAACTTCTAAAGATATTGTTGTATAATTGGTTATTTGGCTTGATAAATTCTTGGCAATGACCAACCACCAATTAGAAATCACTATAAACTTGAAATAGATATGCTTTTAAAGTCTTTGCAAGACCGCTAGGAAAACTTCTTACTCTGATACATTATTCATATATGGGAAATCAAAACAAACTTCATATTCAAATACTTCTTCTTTAGGACTGACATGTACTATCCTAGTTTTATTTCCATCAACATTGAAAGAGCCATCAACATATAATTTCCAAGTATAGGTCATTAGAGGTTATTCTAATGACACTTCTGATGTAATAGAGGAAGTTATAATTGAAGTTGGAGATGTAAGTGTATCTATAAGACCTTCAAAAAAAATACTTAATAATGAAATATGTCAAGACTTGACTCTTTATAGCTTGTTAAGGTCTATACTGAAGTTCAAACTCTTTCAATTCAATGACCCATTTCATTAGGCGTCCAAACATCCTTGGCTTTTGAAGGATCTATCGTAGAGGCTGATATGAGAGTACTATGACTTGGTGAGCTTTGAAGCATGACTTAAGATTCCTAGAGGCACTTACTAGAGTGAGGGGCACCTTTCCCACTTTTAAATATTTGGTTTTAGCATCATGAAGGGTTTGGCTGGAGAAATAAACTGGATTTTGTATTCTCTCATTCTCTTTAACCACAACAACATTTACAGTTGAGTCCGACACATCTAAATAATAAAAAAAACATTTTCACTCTCTATGGGTTGAGATAATATCTTGGGGGATGAAAATTGAACTTTGATCTCCTCAAAAGCCTTTTGATAATATAGAATCTACTCAAAATTGGTTATGTTTCTCAAAGTCTTGAGGAGGATATTCCCATATATCATTACTTCTCGGGAGAGGATATTGACCACGTTGCCATCATCTACTAACACCTAATGCACTCGATGGTTAGAAAGGATTGTAGAAATGACCAAAGCATCTTTATTTGTGAAAATTATTCCATTTCCATCTTCTAGAGTGAAGATGATGGGTTCATACCACTAGTTTTAGAGACGAGCAATTGTAAGGACTTATTTCCTATACTTTATTTTCCCTGTGTAGGAATCACCTCATGCAGAGGTGCCACCCAAATCACGATGATTTTAGGTAATGCCAGCATTGACTGATCGAGCTCTTCCCTTCTTGGCTTGGGATGGAAATCCCTCTTAAAAAACTAGCAAAGATAGCCCATAGCTATCAACCTCTCAATTTCCTTTTTCAAGACGTAATACTCCTATATATCGCGTCCTTTATCTTTATGGAATAGAGAGTACTTCTTGGATGCATGTGTATTCCCCATACTCACTTAGTGTTGATCTTAGCTCATGACTGAACGCAAGTATATTGGATCTGGTAGATTGTTAGACCCATGTTATCATGGGTTTAACACATGCCTGAACCTAAGTATATTGGGTGTGACAGCTTTGTCAGACCTATGTTTGCTTGGGTCATTACCTTGTTATAATTTTAGGGTTTTTTTTTCCTTTCAAAACCTCAAAAATACTAAGTTAAAAACATTGACTCGTCAGTTTCTAATCTCTATTCCTTACTTTAATTATATTCAAGACAAACTTCCATCTTCATTGGAGGTTCACATGATTTTTTTTCATCAGTAGTTTCTATTAAATAAAGTGCATATACCATAAAAAAAATAAAATGTTTTGTATTTATCATACAAAATAAATCTTAAAAAAACTACATAAATTATTTTAAATATATATTTAAAAATATAAATAATCCATATATAAATTTTGATATAGAGATTGTCTTCACTTTCATATAAAAAGATAATATATATATATATATATATATATATATATATATATATATATATATATATATATATATATTCGCTTCTATGTCCATTTGTATGATATCAAAAATCTCTATGATGAACCAATATTTTATCAGTATATCTTTATATATGTTTACCAAAAATGTCAGGTCAAGGAAAACATATGGGCATAATTTTCCTGAATTCTTGGGCTGGTTAGGTTGGCACGCACCCATCACAAACATGCCTTAGTGGAGGCGCGTTTGGTATGGCCAAAGTTAGACCCAAACACAAGTAGGCTTTACAGTGTGTCAAACCTAGTTACGATGGGTTTGGCACTGACCATACCTAAGTACTGTTGGGTTGGCCAATGCCAGGCCCATATATTGTTGGGTCTGATGCTGGCCAGACCCAATTGCTTTTTAGGTTTGGCTAGCGCTACACTCATGTTAGGGATTGGCACTGCCAGACCCAATGTTTAGGTATGGAAGATGTCTCCAAACCCAACTTTTGGGTTTGAAAGGTGTTGCCAAACCTAGTAGCATGGCCTGGTATGCTATCAGGCCAATGAGGTGAGACTGACGCGTGTTTCTTGAAAGTGTCGAGCTCAAGGATTTTTTTCATCACAACCCGAGCATGGTTGGATTCACTACACCCATGAATTCAAACATTATATATGAATTTAATGCTATCAATTCTATAGATTTTTATATAAAATCTTAGAGGATTTATTTCATAATAAAAAAGTTTAATTAAACAAGTCTATACTCCGCCAACATCATTAGATGTATTAAAGTCTTTCATGGCCTGCGATGTCTCCATCTTTTAACTAGATAAAATAAGTGGAATACAACTCACAATACAACTTAAAATATTACAAAGATGAAATTACACTTAAGTCTCTCGTCTTCATAAAAGGACAAGACTCATGAGTTATAAATATACCATGAGACTTTTAAAACAAAGTTTCACAATCTTCATTCTATACTGCATATATATTTTTAGAGCATTTCTCTTTAGAATATTATTGTATTTTTTTCTCTAAAAAAATACTCAGTTAAACATCGGAGACTCCCTACCTTCATCAAAAGAGACCTTTCATAGGTACTAGCCTTAAGCTACTTTGTTTGGAAGAATGAATAAGATTGTCAGGACTGTTTGATTAATCGATTACCCAGCTTGAAAGCTTTATTCCTATACTAAGATTTTTAAAACTTGATCACTCTTTATTTATGCCTAATGAAACTCCAAGATGGCGAATATAAGAATCATCCAAGGATGTATTGAAACAAAGAATAATTTAAAGATAAAGATGATTCAAGTAAAAACACTTAAGCATCGACTAGCTTTATATTTTTATCCCAAATAGCATGGTTGAAACTAGTAAAATCTTCATTACATTTATAGATTTACTAGATTAATTTGTTTATTTATATATATATATATATATATATATAGAGAGAGAGAGAGAGAGAGAGAGAGAGAGAGAGAGAGAGAGAGAGAGAGAGAGAGAGAGAGAGAGAGAGAGAGTCAGTTTGATAGTGTAGTCATGATCATAGTTTTTAAACCAAACCCGGTATAATAATCGGGTCACGGGTCAGATGGGTTGATCCGGGTCAATAAAAAAAGAAAAAGAAGAATTCCACTTATTTTATGTAGCAAAAGATTTAAAGAATTTCACGGGTCACATAATAGTAAAAGTTTGGCTATTATCTCTCTAATAAAACTTCAAAACCTGCCCACTAATTGTAAATACCACCTCTTGTCCTTTGCAGTTACCTTCTCAGTTAAACCAAAAACCATAATCCACAAAATCACACCACTAGAAAAAACATTATTTTTCTCTCTCTTATCCTCTATCTCAAAATCCTTGCTTGACTAATTTGCGCCACTTCTTTAATCTCTCTAATCCGCCACCTCCACGTAATCACAACAAACCCACTATTTTATTTTCTCTTTAATCTTCTCTATTCTTCACCCTCAAAATTCTTTCTTTGTCAACGTGTGCTGATTTTCACCACGAAAGCCCTTTTATCCACACCCACACAAATCAAAACCGGATCGCCATCATCACCACAAGATCTGACCCTCTCCAAACAAGCACTCAACAAACTCTTCATGCATCGCCAACGCATCCATCCACCAACCCATGATGTCCGTCACCACTACCTGGCGTGCATCTCTCTCCCCATTGCATGCCGAGAAGATTTTAAGAAGCAAAGGCAAAAACAGTTTTCAGATTTTAAATTCTCTGCTCTTTTTTGCAATTGATATGGCTTTCCAGATTGAAGAGTTTAGATTTTTTATCTTCACGGTGACGTTTTACTTTTATATATATATATATAGTCGGGTCTTATCTGGGTTTACCAGGGTCTTACGGGTCCCGGATCAACCCTCCGGGTCGACCAGATTTTTCCTATCCAAATCCCTGGCTGGTTTTTTCTTAATCCCGACTTGATTCTAGCCCCGGGTCAACCGGGTCCCGGGTTAACCTGTCGGGCCGAGTCGAGTTTTAAAACTATGGTCACGATTATTTTTTAAAATATTTTTCACTTTAAAATATATAAAATAATATTTTTTTTATTTTTAAAAATTAATTTTTAATATTAATATATTAAAACAATAAAAAAAATTAATTAATTTTTTTAAAATAAAAAAAAACTTTCCAACCATAAAAACAGCCCCAACAGACGGAGACACAACAGAGAGCGCGTGGAAAGTTCCATCGCAGCCCACCAAGTTATCCGGTTGCTAAGGATACATATTCCACTTTCCAGAGCTTCTGCTAGCTGGCAACGACGAAAGAAGAGACACATGAAGGCCACGTGGCAATTATGGTAACAAAAAGAGACACTCGGAAACAGACCTATAAACTAGAGCTGCGGTAAGGATATAGAGATAGAGAGAGACTGGCAGTCGATTCCTTTCCATTCCACCATTTCCCATCGCATGACACGCCTTTCGACGCCTCGTTGCTCGCTTGCCTTCGATAATGTGCCTTGTCTCTCTGTTTAGTTACCCGCTTCGATGTTTTTATGGTGGCCCTGGTTGATGGTTATTGACGGGATTGCCATGGTTAACTTCATAAGAGAGAGAGAGAGAGAGAGAGAGAGAGAGAGAGAGAGAGTAATCACTTTGGTTCTGAAGGTTGCAAGTTTCATCTCGAGTTTCTGGAATGGGGCTTCTAATAAATAAAAAATGCACAAGGATTTGTACAAGTGATTTCACTAAATACACAGGAGCTTCTGAGTTCAAATCTCACCTGCTTTGTATCGCATGCATGCATGCAGCCCCGTCCTAAACCAAAAGAGATCATCAAGGAGATTAAAAACATATGAAAGATTAGAATATCCAGGTTTGAGAGGCTTTATATGAAAGATTAGAATATATATGAAAGAGAGATCATATATTCTTCACAAGAGAGATCATCAAGGAGATTAAAAACAAACCTCCGAGGAATACATATGAAAGATTAGAATATAGCCTTTGGACAGAATGGGGTAAATGCTAACTAGCGATCCTTGATATTCAGACGAGAAAGTTAATTTAAGCAAGCCATGATTATAAAACAAGGGTATCATATCAGATTATCAGTCAGTATCGCCTTGCCCATCAAACTGGTCACGTAAATTAGTCCCATTACCAAGGAAGTAGAGACCACAAGATAGTTGGGACATAGGAAGTTTACGACAAAATGAAATGACCAGTCACATCATTAAAGCAGACAACTTGTGTATTGTAAACCATATTATTATTAAAGCATAAAACTGTTGTTTTAGGAGCAGTTGGGAACTCCGTTAAAAAAAGACATTTCACAGCAATTTAATTCTTTTATTTAAATTTATTTTTTTTATATTTTTTGTGTGTTTTGATTTGTTAATATTAAAAATAAATTTTAAAAAATAAAAAAAATATTATTTTAATATATATCAAATAAAAAATATTTTCAAAAATAACCACTGTGACCGTATTAAATAACGGTAAATTTACCCAAATTTACTGGACACTCTTTATTTTAAGAAATAAATGTGCTATCTTTCTTTTTTAGACACATGGAAGAAAACTACACTAGATCAAAATGAGATGCTTCATTCAATCGACCATGATTATTGATCGTAACAATCTGTCGCTATTCGGCAAGCATGAATATCTTAAAATTATAGAAATAAGCACAAAAAAATGCGCTTGGAACACAAAAGAAAGCGTGCCTACTCACTGAGGCATGGCATCGAACAGCTGGCAAACACACTCATTGTTCCTTTTTCAGCCGCAACAAATTTCCTTTAGCTTATTAGCAGTTGATTCATCGACCGAATACTGCACCAAATAAATGTACCTCCGTCAAAAAAGATCTCTTTAGAGCGATCATAACACACATATATAGACAAACATTAGAAGCATATAGAAAAAAGACCTTGTTGAGAACCCATAGGGAGTGGTTATATGCTCGAAGGAAGAGCTCGTCGAAGAATTGTGTGTCACTGACGTCGACATCTCTGTAGTTGACGAAGTTTTCGCGGGCGTATATAGCGTAATAAGGCCTTGAGTCCTTTGGTAACCGCCTCACTAGCCGAAGAACCTGTCCATAAACTCTCAATGCTTTCTGCATCTCTTCGAATCGTTGACTGCAGTTCCTGACTTCCTGCTCTTGAGATGCCGTTTCGCTGCTATGTTGCTAGAAGTCCAGGCCTCTGTATCTCGTTATTGGGCTCTACTCAACTATTGCCGGCCCGGTAATGGATAGGAGTGTGTAGATTTGTAGGTCCAGAACTAACATGCTTGCTTTTGGGCCGTAGAGCAACGTTTGTAAATCACATAGCCTTGCCGTCAGGATCCTCTTTATTTTTTCCTCTGGGTAGAACTTTACAAAGCAACGGCAGGCCGATCAGTCATTTTGTTTTCAATCAGCCAACCACGACACTATAAGAAATGTTACAATCTCCAGACGAGATACATACAAGAAGAGTTCAAGAAAGAAAAATCTCATGCCTTTAATGCAACATTAAATCAAACACATTAAAAAACGGCTAGAACCACCAGTACTTCTCATACGTGGTTTCTTATAATGGCATGCCCATTATCATACATTCTGTCTTTGAATGTATACCGCAAGAATCAACCATTCTTCGCAGTTTCCCATCTCCCAAACAGTCGCTATACAAACTAAAGTAGCCAAACCCAAGACATTTGCCAGGATTATGGACATTTATATATGTGAACTACCTAACTCGGAGGAGGAGGCCAAGCCAGACTCACCGCTCATCTTTGAATTGGCGAGTTCGAAACCAAGTCTTGTCGAGTCAACTCAAGCCATTCAACGCAAAGTTGAGAGAGCTGCCGGTTTGAACTCTTGTTGAAGAAATTCAACAAAGTCATACCACCGAATTCAACAAGTGCTGCTATTTACTTGTTGCTAACAATCTACAAAAATTTTCTTCGACTTATTGTAAATATCACTTGTATAAATAGATGTATCCCCTAGACTAACAATGCTTGGGTCTTTCACAGCAAAGTGCTTTCTTTTATCCCTTTACATGGTATCAAAGCTGATTTAACAATCCAGCAAAACCCAGTTTTTGCCGCTTCAATTGTTCTTAAACTCTTTCGTTGCGAGAGGTGCAACTATTGCAACATTACTTTGGCCTTTTGCAATACTACTCTGCTATTGTTTTAAACAATCCACGTGATCCATCAAAGTTTATCTCTTTGCAATATATATATATATATATATATATATATATTTGTTTTTTGCAATATTTGCCCTTAAATTATTCCCCACTTTGTAGGAACTTGCAACAAAGTTTATCTTTTGCAACTTTTACAGTGATCCATCTTGCAGGCATCCTTCAAAAACATGTCTCATTAAAGCTATTCTGATATTTTTTTAGCTACTCTCATCACTGTGGCAAATGAGCAATCTTCGGGCAGTGAGAAGTATGTAACCAATCCTTATTTCTTCACTATTTTGATCATCCTTGAATGGTGCTTGTCTCTAAACCTCTTAATGGAGACAATTATTCAACCTGTTGTCGAGCTATGACACCCTCTTTAAATGTCAAATCCAAGCGGGGCTTCGTAGACGGTACCATCAAAATACCATATGCGAAAAACGAACCAGATGACTATGGATTGTGGACAAGATGCAATGATATGATTCTGCTTTGGATCCTCAATTCACTTACACTAGACCTAGCAGATATTATCATATATTTTACCACATTATAAGAAATTTGGCAAGACCTTCAAGATTATTTTTCTCGAAGTAATGCTCCTCCAAATTAAGAGGGACATTGCTTGTCTTACTCAAGATCACATGAATGTTGCAGCTTACTATACAAAATTGAAAGGATTATGGGATGAGCTGGGTCCTATAATGACATTGTTCGTTCTTGTTGAGCAGGCCATAAGAGACACAGATTAATGCAGTTTTTTTATGGGACTAAATGAGTTCTATAGTGCAATTCGAGGACAAATTCTATCGAAGAATTCGTTGCTTGATGTCACAAAGGCCTATTCTTGCCTTGTGCAAGAAGAAAAACAATGAAGTTTTAGGTGGTGCACATGAGATAACATAAACTGCAACGATTATGGTGCGAAGGAACTACCATGCAACTATGGGTGGAGCCTTTTACAAGGCAAAGGAGGGCTGTAACTTAGGTAACAAAAACAATTAATAACCCACTTTCCTTTTATCTTTTACACAGCAAATCTCAACACTGCCCGCTTCCCTTACAACACTAATTAATTAGCAGCCATTAGCTGTCCATTTAATTTCCCTTGCAACACTAATTAATTAGTTATATTTTACAGGAAACTTATCTAAATATAAATAATTCATTGGTTCATATGTCTTCCAAGTAATATGGGGTTTTAGCTTTTTATTCTCAACAATATACAATTTTAGCTTAGATTTTAAAGAAGAATCTATACCAAGAGTCGCAAGAGTGTAAAATCATTAGGTAAGAATTTACAAATCCTGACTTTTCATTTTGAATTCAATGTTTCACATTTATTACAATAGATTGTTTGTGGAGTAAATAGTAGACTATACCTTAGAAATGGACGGATGCTAACACACTAGTATTAATAATTTACTGGTTATTTCAAAGTTAAGTTCTCCAAATCTCCCAGTAGTCTGCATCACTAGTTTATCCTTGTATATTTTTCATTTCATGAATATTCTATTGTGGCATTAGTATTTATTCATCTTGCACCTGACTTCCCTAATCCCTTTTACTTGAATATGTTAAAAATTATGATGGAAAATCAAGGAAGCAAGAGAGGAAAAACTATGTTTGCATTCTTTAAACCAAATGAACAAACATCAACCAGTAAAGGACATTTTCCATCCAATGTTGATGTCTCAAATCATAGTGAACAACCCCCTTTCAAATCTCAAAGAGTTGAAATTGATGTTAATACTCTTGAACGAGATCCTAGGTTGCGAATTCCAGTGTGGAAAAATCCTATTAATCAACAAGATGAAATTAGAAGAGGTTATAACAAAATGGGTCCATATCAACCTAAGTTAGCAGAGTATCCAAGGACTGAATCAGGGAGACAGTATCGTCAATTTCAATACACTTGGTTTGATTAATTTCCTTGGCTAGAGTACTCTCCATCAAAGGATGCAACATTTTGTTTTCCATGCTTTATCTTTGAAAACAAAGTGCCTCGTCATCTCACATTCACCACTGAAAGCTTTAGAAGTTGGAAGAGGGTTAATGATGGGGTTAGATGTGCACTTTTGATGCATGTGGGAAGCCCCACTACACCATATAATAATACTGTGAAATCTGCTAAAGATTTAATGAAAGTAAGTAGACATATTAATAAAGTGTTGAATGCATAAACTGTTGAATGCATAAACTGTTGAAGAAGTTTAGAAAAATTGGTTGACACTTACGATAACAATTGAAAGTATTCGATGGCTTAGCTTACAAGCATGTGCATTTAGAGGTCATGATGAATCTTCAGCTTCTAATAATCGAGGCAAATTTTTAGAGATGATAAGACTTATGGAGAGACTGAATGTTGATATTGATGATGTTGTCTTAGAAAAAGCTTTGAAAAATACAAAGTATACCTCGCCAACTATTCAAATAGATTTTGCATATTCTCATGAACAAAGTGGGGAAAAAGATTTGTGAAGAAGTTAGAGATGCAAAGTTTTGTATTTTGGTTAATGAAGCCAAAGATGCATCAAATAAAGAACAAATGGCTATTATTTTGAGATTTGTTGACATTCAAGGTTTTGTATGGGAGCTTTTTTTTTTTTTGGTATTGTGCATGTTTCAGATACTACTTCTTCAACACTTAAAAAAGAAATTTGTGATGTGCTCGCTCGATATAACTTGCATATTTTTAATATGCGAGGTCAAGGGTATGATGGTGCTAGTAATATGCATGGTGCATGGAATGGACTAGAAGCTTTATTTCTCAGAGATTGTCCTTATGCATATTTTGTACATTATTTTGCTCACCGACTACAACTAGCATTAGTTGCAGCAGCTGGAAATTAGATTTCTATTTGGTTATTTTTCTCAAAATTGACAATCATTATCAACCTTATTTGTGCTTCTCCCAAACATCATACCGAGTTACATTATGCTCAGGCTATAGAAATTGCACATATGGTAGCTACTGAAGAATGTGAGACTGGTAGAGGGGCTAATCAAATCGGTAATTTACATCAAAGTGGAACTACTCGCTGGAGCTTTCATTTTGATTCTATTTGTAGCTTAATAGATATGTATGGTGCAACTATTACTGTGCTTGAAAGTATGGTTCAAGAAGGATCTTCTAATTCTATATGTGGAGAAGCTGGTGGTTGTTTGATTGTGATGAAATCTTTTGAATTTATATTCATTTTATATTTGATGTATAAAATAATGGGGATTACTGATTTACTTTGTTGAGCTTTGCAGCAAAAATCTCTTGACATTTTAAATGCAATGGATCTTGTATCAACTACTAAAGCATTGCTTCAAACTTTGAGAGATGCTGGATTGGATCTTCTCCTTGCAAATGTGCAATCTGTTTACACAAAATATGAGATTGACATACCACATATGAATGCTTTATATAAAAAGGCTATAGGTTGTTCATGTCAACAACAAGGTTCAGTGACATTTTACCAGCATTATCATTATGATATATTTAACTCAACAATAGATTTCCAGGTGGAAGAATTAAATTTGAGATTCAGTGATGGGACAGTAGAACTCTTTGTACTTAGCTCTGTGACACGACTAAAAGATTGATGTCTTCTCCCAAGTGCAGGAGTGTCGAAGTAATAAATAACCCAGCAAGACCGGGGTCGAACCACAGGGAGGTGAATTATATAAATTACAAATAAAGACAGATTTGAAGAGAATAATAACAGAAAAGGAGTTAAAGAGAGTTTTGGGATGTGATATTGATGCAAGGATTAAACAATAATAAAACAGATGTCAAGGTTA
>Ga0325411_1001779_pt1 | contig 24090 bp, 11 predicted proteins | sample PopdelMetagenome_13_FD_206181 | JGI IMG/M metagenome (GOLD analysis project Ga0325411, IMG submission 206181) | Populus deltoides microbial communities from Bellville, Georgia, United States - Xylem-PdIQD-R4 | ecosystem: Host-associated > Plants > Phyllosphere > Stem > Wood/Secondary xylem... | reverse complement strand
CTGTTTGCGCGTCAAAAAGGATAATGTGAAGTCTTATCCAAAAAACTTGATGGCTTGGCTACAAGTTTATAAAATCACTACTGACCTCCTTTTACTAAAATAGTATTTTGTTTTTATTTTTATTTTTTAAAATTTTTAATTTTATTTTTTAATATGGAATCGTGGAAAATTAAGTTTTATAATTTATTTTGATTTATTTTTTATAGAGTTATTTTGATTTTATGATTAGATTATAAATTTGATGGGTTAACTTTAATTAACTCCAATTATTTTTTTAATTTCATACTTCAATATTAAATTAATTGGGGATTGTGCTTTATAATTTGTTTTGATTTTTATTTTAGGGGTTATCATAATCTCATGATTCAAATTATGAATTTGACAGGTTAAACCGAGTTAATCTAATTCAATGTAATATATTTGTCTCAATACTTTTAAAAAAGATATTAGTTTAATTTGTTAAATCAAACTATGTTTTACAAGTCATTCAAATTACTTTTAAACCTATCAAATCAACTGAATTATATTAAATCAAGTTTTATATAGTTTAAATTTTCTTTTTTTTAACTAACAAATACATTAGCAACAAAACAACTTTTAAAAACAAAAAATTGAAATGTTTTTATTTTTTTTAATTTTTAATTTCATTCTTTACCCTAGAGTTTGTTGAAGATTAAGTTTTATAATTTATTTTGATTTATTTTTTATAGAATTATCCTGATTTTATGATTAAATCATAAATTTAATAAATTAACTCGAATTGACTCAGATTTATTTATTTTTTATATTCTTTTAATTATTTTTTTTTCAACTTCATATTTTAAAATCCTATCAAGAATAATAATTTTAAACACAAAATAAAATACTCATGATGCATATGGTCCAGTCACTTCGTCTTGAGATGAGAGGTTCATGGAAAACCCCACCAAGAAACGGGACGATCATGTTGTGACCGTTTTGTAGTTTTCAAGCATCTCATTTCTTGAATATTAATAATAGATAGGTCCCATTCTACTGACCATATATTATAATTTGCGGGTCCATATATGCCTCAACTAACTTTCTACCATTTTATCGCCAGTCCTTTTCTGATGTAGACATTCACTTCATCACCACCGTCTTCTCCGAGCTATATTTACTTTCTTCAAAATATCTCCAATTAATTAAAAGATTCATCTGGGGTTTCCCCCTCTCTAAACTTTTTGGCTAGCTTATGACTGATGCCTTTTTTTTTTTTTTTTCCTCTTAAAAATGGAGTCAAAAGTAAATATCTTGTGGGAAAAAATTGTGGGGGAACTAAAAATAATACGTTAAATCTATTCAAGATTTTATCCCCGACAGTGACGATGGTAACAAAAAAGATTCCCTGACGAGACTAATTTGTTGAAAACGTTAATTATTGTTAGCAGCGAGTAGGTGACAACAGTCGTGCACATGTTATCCGATGTTCAACGCTGTCTCTGAACCATGTCCTGATCGCTTGTACTTCCCGATGAAAGTATAAAAATAATTCAACAACAAGCCAAGACAAGATTTGGTTGATGACTTTGGAGAATTCTATATAAGTGCGATGTACGTATTATTTATTGGTTATATTAAATTTAATTTTTTAATTTTTTATTGTTATATATATTTTATTTTAAATATTTATTTTTTAATTTTATTTTTTAAAATTTATTTTTTATATTAATTTTGATCTTATTTTTATAATTTTTATTTTTTTTTTTATTATTTTTTAATTGAATTTTTTATCTATTAAATTTAGTCTCATTCTTTTAATTGTTATTTATTTTATTTGAAATAATTTATGAAATGTTAATTATTATTATTTTAATTTCTTCATCTTTTAATTTTTTTATTTTTTAGATTTGATATCTATTATTTTGATTATTATTTATTTTATTTGAGATAATTTATGAAATTATATTTTTTTAATTTCATTCTCATTCAACTTTTTAATTTATAAGATTTGTTCCTCATTATTTTAATAAACTTGAAAAAAATAAAACATTAATAAGTTATTTTACAGTTCATTTTCTATGTCATAACCGAACACTAGAAAGTGTTTTCTAACTTATTTTACATTATATAACCAAATATCAAAAAATAATTTAATTTTCTGAAATTTATTTTTCTGAAATTTATTTTTTAAAAAAAATTATTTTTCAGCAAACAAACGGGCAACCTGCTCTACCCTTTCTTTATTTATTTAGTTTATGAACTGGTTCTTTATTGGATTTCACCACTCTACAGAATTCAAGAGGATTGGAAAATCATTCATATTATAGACACACACTAGCCAATTAACCAACGCAAGAGAAGACAGTACAAATATTATCATCTATTTTTTTTTTCATAAGACTAAATTATACATATTAGATTGATATATAACTATTTGGAAAATAATTGTTAATATTACAATAAAAGATACTAATATCATTAAAAATTATTGGATAATTAGTGAAACATCGTTTGAAAAATTTATTTATACAAAAATACACTGAGATAAAAAATTGAAGGACCACATCGTGTGCCTACACATGAAACACAATAGTAATAGTAATAATAATAATAATAGTAATAATAATAATAATAATATGAGAGCCAGCCACCCTATTTAGAGTTGACACACGACACAATAGTTGGATTTTTGATAGCCGAGATGGGTAATGTTGACTTGTGAGAAAGACCAACCACCTTATTGGTGACCATATTTTTTAAACCCAACACGGTATCTTGATCTAGAATCCAGTGTTGGAATTAAATTGGATTTAAAAAAATAGAAAAAAATAAAATCTAGGATGATTCGGTGGGTTGACCTAGTAAGACTCAGTTAAAAACCCGATTGCAACCCGTTGACTTTTTTTTTTACTAAAATGACATCGTTTTGATTTTAAAAAAAAATAAATTGACTCGGGCGATCCAGTGACCCGGTCAAAACCCAAAACCCGGGCCTTAAACCGGACCGGGTTTAAAAACTATGTTGTGGACAATAGTTTTCTTTTTTTCTATTCTTTTTATATAACCATGCAATAGTAAAACAAATTTACATGTAAAAGCTAAAAGTTAAAATTTTAGAAAAACTAAATACAAATCATGAAGCTTTGTAAAAAAAAGCACGTAATAATTTTATAAAAAATATATATAATTTTATTCTTAAAAATAATATTTTAGTTTATTTTAAATTATCTATTTTAATGAAATTTACTCAAAAAATAAAATAAAAGAGTGCATATTGGGACAAATATACAAATGTTAGATGCCTAGCCTTGGGTGGCCCAGTTCCTACCCCATTTAAATAAAAAAGTCCATGCACACTTGGCTCTATTTTTTCTTAGGCATAAGAGATGGACTAACATGTTATACATCTTTTTTTTCCTTAAATGCTGTGTCAATTTTAAAGAACATGTTCCGAGTGAAAAGAGACATTTTGAGTGAAAAAAGTATCACAATTTCTAAACAAATAAAAAAAGTTACATCAATTACAATTGATCCGATCATTATCCTAACTAATGGTGATAGTTTTTAGTCACTCATGTAGACCTACTTTTACTATCTGACTCACTTACTTTTAATTTTTTAGTTAAATTACAAAAAATCTAGCATGGACCGTGATATATTTTTATTTTTTCTGTATTTTTTCAAGATATTTGATTGATAGATTCTTGAGTGGGACGCAATAAAGCAACCATATGTGATATCATACAAACTATACCAACTGATTTATTATATATGACAATTAAGAGTATTACAAGGTTAAGAGTTAAAAAGGTTAAATAGATATTTAATAGGATAATTCAACATCGAAGTAAGGTGATGATTCAAAATTAAATCCTTTTATAGACAAAAAGGATAACGCAATCCATACTACACCAAAGGATTCATTACATATGCCAATTAGACATATTACAAGTTCAAGAGGTAAGAAGGTTAAAAAGACATTAAATGAGTTATTCAATATATTTGGTCTTTTTTCCTATAAGACTTATAGATTCATTAATTTTTTCCTTACTTACACGTGGATTAATCTTATTTTTTCTAATACACAAGTTTACTTTAACAAGCATAAGTTTTAATCCAACAGTTGGATCAAATAAAAATCATACTGAAATATTCAAGATGCCTTGTTTAATGTTGGGTTAAAATTTTAAGTCAATCAGAATTCGAGAAAGCCTTGCGAGAAGATTTAAAAGTTACTACATATGAATTGTATTAGTTTCTAGTAGATTTAATATTATTTTTTCTATTTTATTTAGAACCCTTTTTTTATTTTTCAGCATTATTTAGGATTTTTTTACCCAATATAAACAAGGTTATTTAGCTTGTATTTAGGTTTAAGAAAATTAATAAGAGATAGATTGATTAATTAGGAATAAAACTTATACGTGAGAGTTTATTTTTACTTTTGGTTCCTCATGAAACTACTCTGAATTATCAAAGAGTTAACCATGTTTCATGGTATCTTTTATACTTCTCGTTCGTATCTTGATTGTAGGTGTTGTGTTGGGGTTGATTACTTACAGTCTTGATTCCTCGACACAAGTTATCATTGTGTCCAGCTTAATTCTAAACCTGATCTTAACTTTATAAGGAAGTGTCTTACTTGGCTATAGGTTTTTGGATTTTTATATCAACAAGGTTCATATCAGTTGGTATTAGAATAAGACTTTAAAATCAGGTTATATCCCTTTATGTTTTAGTTTTTGTGTTATTTCATCGTTCTTGTCATTTAGAACTTAATTGCGGTAAAAGTTAAAAGTAAAAGCAAAATAAGAAAAAAAAATATATCAATCTTTAAATTCACTTTAGTTTGTGTCTCGAGTTTGGTTTTTTGTTGTTGTTGTTAAGTTATTGATTATTCGTTGAGTGCTACAATGACAAGTTTATCTATATTCTTTCTTATGGCATAATTGTTAGTTAATGAAACAAATACTTAATCTAATCATATTGGTTGTGCCAATATATTAATCTCATAAATAATCGTGTGATTAATTATTAAATAATTAGGTGATCAATCATTAATCTTTTGATCAATTATGTTACCTATTAATCGTTTCTTCCTTATAATAAGAAGAAATAATAATTAGGATCTAAATCCTAGTTTGAGATAGGTAGCACACTCACAAAACCAAACGAAATATGAGTGTTCTAAGATTTTATATTTTAAAAAAGGTATATCTATCCAAGTAACACCACACGAGAACAAAAATAGATAAAGAAAAAGAAGAATTTGAAAGAAAAAAGATAAATAAAATAAGAAAGTAAATGAATACTTGTAAAATAAAGTAAATAAAGCTATGATGGGAAAATGTTTTTGAATAAATCACAAAAAAGAAATTAAATACAAGGCTAGATGACCTTATTTATATTGGTATATTATTTGAATTCAATTTAAATATTTAATTTCAATCCTAAACATGTAACCTATATCATATAAGAAGGAATATTAAATCCTAATACAAACTAAAATTCATGTTCATTGATAATGATATAAATTATAACCAAGTTATACCACTTAATCATATTACCCTATCAATAATTACCACTCTGAATATAATTGAACTTTCTTGTCATTCACGTAAATTAAAACTCATGTTGCAATTTGATTGTTCATAACTTCTAGATATCTATCCAACTACTTTTTAGCTTCCATGATCGATCAAAACTCTTTAAGATTGGTTGATTTCATTATTGCAGATTGATTTCAGGTTTTTTTTTTGTTTAAACATGAATTGTTATAATTTTTATTTGATTTTATAAATGAATGTTGATTTTTAATATAAGCATTTTCATGCGCTAAGTTAACGGTGGATGAAACACTAAAGATTGCATGTGATTGTAATTTAAAAAGATAACCATAAAGTTTTATTAGCAGATGATTATAAAATTATCAGGTCGTTTGTCATATAAAATGACAGGTAATGCGTCTTAAATGCCGCGTGGTTGCCTTTGCTATGCTTCTAAACCATACCATGTGCGAAGTGACCGGACAAAACCACTCCTGTCAACTATGGGTTAGATGGCACATGCTAAATGCACTGAACCCACCTCATGTAACCTGTTTACTCCACGAGTTCCATTTACTAGCAGGGCCCATAGTTCATTCTTTTATGGACCTTCGAACATATCAGCTATTCGTAACTCTGCTCTGCTCCACCTTCGCCATTGCTCTACATTTGAAGTCTTGACAGCATGTTTGTGGAGTTGTCGAACTATTGCACTTCAACCAAACCCCAATGATGAGATGCGGATAGTATGCATTGTCAATGCTCGCAATATATTCAACCCTCCGTTAGCTAGAGGTTATCATGGCAACTCCACTGCATAGTCAGTGGCAATGGCACCAGCAGGAGAGATTTCTCGTAATTATTTAGGCTTTACATTGGAATTCGATCTGAAGTGTACATGCATGCGATCTTACCTTTGAAACATTTATTAACAATAGTACAATCCAAATAGTTTGTGGATGCCTCTAATTAATTAAAACAAGAATAATACTTCCTGGACCATACAATTAATTACACCATTTGAAAGATCAATACAGTTTGCTTATGAGCTTCCTAATCAAATGCTTTATAAACATCAAATAATTAATAGACATGGATAGAGCATATGTAATGGTGTCCTACAACTATGTTGCTGATTTTTACACAAATTATAGTAACCCCTGAACTTACAATTATCGGACTTGTTCAGGGAACAATATCTGTTTGTTCCTCTATCCATGTCGATATATATATATATATATATATATATATATATATATATATATATATATATATATCGACATGGATAGAGGAACAAACAGATATTGTTCCCTGAAGAAGGTGTCCTACAAATTAAGCAGTTTGCTATGATGGAGAAGTACTGTTGGATTTTTCCCTGGTTAAAGGATGTCTTATCATGCCATGAAAATTTTAGCTTTTCAAGTATGGATAAGTTTAGGTTTGGAGGATATCAAGATGACGACAAAATGTTTCAAGATATTTCATTTCAAAGCTGAGGATGATGTCTATTCGGTTCTTGAAAAATGGTAAATATTTCATTGATTGATGCTATTAAATAAATTTCCATGTGTTAAATTCTTGAAGAGGTTATGCACTACTAAAAGAGCTTATAAGCTAAAAGGCTATGAAACGATAAGTATAGGTAAAGTTGTATTTGTTATTGTCCAAAAGAATTTGATTTTAAAGTAAAAAAACCTAAGTGTGTTTTAATAGAGATAAAAATAAATTAATTAAATTAAAACTTTTTCTTTGGTCCAATTATCGATTAGAAGATTTAGCTTGTATAAATTGCTATTGGTTTGATACCAATAATGCTAGTCGGTATAGTATGATAAGGATACATATATGTTCACGATTAAAAATTCGGTAAAGGTCTATTTGTTATATATATCCCATAGCATATCTAATCTAGTATATGAAATATATGAAAACAAGGAGAGGTTCATATACATTGTTTTGCATCCCATATTCCATTCTGATATATGGAATTCAATCATGTATCAATTTGATCTAAAAATGAATCAATCCAATTTTTTATTTTAAATTTTTAGATATAGATATAATATTTTTTTTCTTTTGTAAGGGAAGAATATACCATTCTTTATGTATTTCTAGCCGAATAAAAAAAAATTGGATTGATTAATGTTGACCAAATTAGGAATTCCTAACGAATTGAAATTTATTGTGTATACCAAATTCAAACAAACTGACATTCTTATTTAATATTTCATTATTTATTATTACTGATCAATAATACTATTTTAAAAAGGCGGGAGGAGGGGGATTTCATTTTATGGTAAAAAACTCATTCATTTCAATTATTTCACAAGAAGACAAAAAAAACAAGGGATCAGTTGAATTTCAAATAGTAAGTTTTACTAATAAGATACGAAGACTTACTTCATATTTGGAATTACATAGAAAAGACTATTTATCTCAAAGAGGTTTACGGAAAATTCTAGGAAAACACCAACGACTACTATCTTATTTGGCAAAGAAAAATAGAGTACGTTATAAAGAATTAATTAGCCAGTTGAACATTCGGGAATCAAAAACTCGTTAATTTGAAAAGTCTTTTTTTTATTATTTGATTTATTAGATCTTAAACTTGAATTTTGATGAACTTCTTTTCGTTTTCAGTAATTCATGGAAAAATAAATCGAGAAAACCCCTATAAATATACCAGCTACAAGAAAGGACTTTATGATAGTCAATATGGGTCCCCACCACCCATCAATGCATGGCGTTCTTCGACTCATCCTTAGTCTAGACGGTGAAGATGTTATTAACTACAAACCAATATTAGGTTATTTACATAGAGGGATGGAAAAAATTGCGGAAAACTGAACAATTATACAATATTTGCCTTATGTAACACGTTGGGATTATTTAGCTACTATGTTTACAGAAGCAATAACAATAAATGGACTGGAACAGTTGGGAAATATTTAAGTACCTAAAAGAGCTAGCTATATCAGAGTAATTATGTTGGAGTTGAGTCGTATAACTTCTCATCTCTTATGGCTTGGCCCCTTTATGGCAGATATTGGTGGGTAGACCCCTTTCTTCTATATTTTTAGAGAAAGAGATTTAATATATGATTTATTTGAAGCTGCCACTGGTATGAGAATGATGCATAATTATTTTTGTATCGGAGAAGAAGCAGCTAATCTACCTCATGGCTGGCTAGATAAATATTTGGATTTCTGCGATTATTTTTTAACAGGAGTTGCTGAATATCAAAAACTTATTATGCAAAATCCTATTTTTTTAGAACGCGTTGAAGGAATAGGTATTGTTAGTGCAATAAATTGGGGTTTATGAGGACCAATGCTACGAGCTTCTAGAGTACGATGAGATCTTCGTAAAGTTGATCATTATAAGTGTTATGACGAATTTGATTGGGGAGTTCAGTGGCAAAAAGAAAGGGGATTCGTTAGCTCATTATTTAGTCCGAATTGGTGAAATGACGGAATCCGTAAAAATTATTCAACAGGCTTTGGAAGGGATTCTAGGAGGACCTTATGAAAATTTAGAAACTCTTATCCTTGTGGGTTGCATGACCACGTGATCACGAGGTACGCATCATCTCTTATCCTTAAAACCCCTTTTTTTTTTACAGTTACAACTTCCTTTTTTAACATCACATACTTATTTACTAGATCATCATACTTGGCCACTCTTTCCTTCAACTGTTTTTGGATCCCATGCATAATTTCCTTATACTTCGTGGCCATCTCTTTATCGTTCTTTTCTCATTCTAAGTTTTGCATTAATATGGTTGTCACGGGGCGATGTTGGGTGCTGACGAGCTATTGTGCCTCTTGAGAGGTATTGTTGTTAGAAAAGAAAATAAGTTTTGGATTTAATCATAAAGCTATGATTAAGGTTACTAGAAACATATGGTCTGTGAGAGTTTGGGTAAGGGATTGGTTGTACAAAGGGAAGACGCATCATCCACAGTTTATCCTATCTAAGGTAAGTTATATTATTATTTGATTGTTTTTCTAGGTCAGGTTTCTATTCGTTAGTCTTTTCTAAGGTTTAAGGCAAATTTCTCTTCGTCAAAGAGTCTCTACCTCATCGGGTTTAATCATAACCATTCTAAAGTCCAAATTTAGAATCGCATTTATTTTACATTTTGTATCGGTCACACCCAACATCGCGGCAACATTTAAAAATTCAATTTTCAAAAAGAACAGATTTCTGGCATCTTATTTTTAGATGAGAAATGTCTTGTTTAAGGAGTCATCACCTAGTATTACAGTCACTAGAAACCCTAACTGATCAACAGAGATTATATGATACGGGATTGATTACGCAAAATAGAAGATATTATCACCCTTTAAGTGTCCTACCTAAGGTAGACTACATTACTGGTTTTATCTTAAATTGCTAAGGTTTTGTTGTATTCTCCTATCAATGGTTTGCTTGTAATATTTCTAACTTTAGTGCTAGTGAATATTCGGATACAAATACTTCCAGCTATGATGTTAGTAAATATCACGTAACACTCAAACAAAAGGGTATGGTATTCCTAACTCTAGCATTAGTGAATAAACTAGTAATATTTGAATTGAAAGCAAAGCATACATTTTTTTATTGTTATTTTTTAATATATATATATAAAAAAAAGATAGGTATGTATCAAATATTAGATTTGTATTTCATATTAAAAATCTACCAATCAAATATACAGTGAAATCATCAAGAAAAAAGTGCGAGGAACCCATAAATAAATCAAAGAAGATTCCTGAATGTTTCTGAATTTTTTTTATATAAAAAAGAGTTTGTTTGGCTAGATATCATAATAAAAGGAAGTGAAATAAAAAGGGTAAGTCATTAGGATGTGTTTTTGCTAAACACACCCTTGACCCCAAAACAAATTGGGTCAGCTGAATCTCAGGGCCAGGCCCAGCTTGGTCTAGATGTTTTTAGTTTTTTTTTAGAGATAGATCTAGCTCAGCCAGCCTAATCTAGTCATTGGCCCAAGCTAGTGACCGGGCTGGGCCGCAGGCACAAGTGAACTAATTCACGCGTGCATACACTAACCAGTGAGTTATATTTGCTTTGAATAGTAAGAGGTGAATTAAAATTGCACATGCACAGTGAGAAGGCAATTATAATTGCAAAGAGGAGGGAAAATGAAGAACTTACCTGGTCTGGAGACGAAGTTGAAGACGATGGCGATGAAGACGTTAGGTTGCTGGTCGAACAGACACTTTCTCCTCTACTTCTTCCTGTTTCCACTTTCTTCCCCTGTTCTCTCTCTGTTCTTTGTCTCTCAGTTCTCTTTTCTATGTAGTTTTTGTTTTCATTTTTTTTCTTGTTTTCTTTCTACCTTCGTTTTGTTTTTTCTCTCCCTGTGTTTTCGTCTCCCGCCCTCATGGTTTAATCCTCCTTGTTTATGTGCGTGGTGTCTTTGTTTTTTTATCTTTCAATTTTCTTTCATCTTTTCCTTTCTATGTTTTTCTCTATTCATTCGTCCTTTTCTTTTTTTTATTTTTTTTCATTCTTTCTCTGGCTTTTATAAAGCCAGAGAATGTCCTCTGTTCGTCCCTATGATAATGATCCTGGGAGTGAGGCACGTTCATCCCTGTATGCTTGAGGAAAAACTAGGGCTTGCAGGACTGTTTGTAACGCATTGAGTGGGCAAGGGATATTGGTAGAGACGTGACCCATGATTTGGAATAGGGTTGTTGCGGTTTTCCTGCTGAATCGGTCTTCTCTAGGATAAAGAAAGAAGATGATGAATAGTGTTTTAAAACAACGTCGTTTTATCCTTGGAAATGACTATTTTCAATTTGCCCCCTGAACTTCTGACATTTATCAATTGGGGCCTCTATTTTTGGAAAAATTTTCTTTTTTAAATTTTGCTCTTGGATGAATTGCAATTGGACCCCTAGATTTCGGTGTCATTTAAAAAACAGTTCTTGGTTTTTATTTAACTAATTTAGTCCTTTATTAGCTCTTCAACTTATAATTCTTTCAAAATTACTCTTGAAAAACTCAATTAACCTCCTATAGTATTACCGCATATTCACTTCGGTCCTCGGATTTTAATTTCTTACAATTTTGACCCCTAAATCAATCTCAAACTTTGATATTTCTTCAATTAAGCCCTTCATTGCATTAATTAATTAAATCAAAGTTTAATTAAGTCTTTAAACTCATCAATTCTTTCAATTTTTTACCAAATTGACTCCCATATTTATAATTTATCCATATTAGTCCTCAAACTTTCAATTTATGTTATCTTGACCTAATTCTCAAATTATTTTTCATTCATTCAATTTTTTTAATTATTTTTTAATAAAAAATTAGGTTATGACATTGCACCCTCTTTATAATATTTATGATGCAAAGACTAGAAAATTGTGTTTTCTTTTGGCTTTCTGTTATAAATTTATAAAAAAAAGTAGCCATAGAAAAGAACTTTTGTTTCTTTTAAGAATGTTAAAAACTTTGAAAGTAATAGATTAACAAATGACTTTCACTGAGAGGTGTTGAAATCGAGAAATTAGTCATATGAAAGGCGACTTACCTTGAAAATGGTCTAATTGTTCCAAGCGACCTGCTCATTAGTGAAAAATACATAGATTTTTCAAAAGTAGTCTAATTGCATGTAAAGTGCAGCGGCTGTGGAAGGGGTTCTGGAGGAAAAAAAAATAGGGAAAACTCGTCTAACATGAGGAAGAGAGAGGCTGGAGGCATTCCTAGTGTTGCAAGGAAGACCGAAGAGTGGTTGGTGGTGGCAACAACAGCCGAGGTGCGGCGGTGGAGCTAGCCAAAGTGGTGGTCGAGAGGGGGGAAAGGAAAAAAATTGGTGGGATATGGTTTTTTCTTAACTTAAGCTTCTGATTTCTCCTCTCTCAGTTCATGAAGTTCAAATCTATTTATAGGGGATAGAAAAGGGATGTTTGGTCTCCACTTGTGCTAAATCATAGCCCTTGGATCAACCCAGAAGGATCCCAACCGTTGGTTCAAAGTAGGCATCATGGCCTGAAAAGGTTGGCTGCTAAAGGCTCGTCAGGCCAACCACTTTAGGCCAGCATTGCGGCCTCTATGGTGTCAATCAGTCTGAACGAACCATATCGGGTTGTAGAGAAATGTTAGGTCATTATTTTGGTTCATGTGTTGTCAAATTTGGTGAAGTTATGAAGCATTAAATGCCCTGAAAAGTAGTCACTTAAGTAGCTTTTTCGGGCAAAAAAGAAGAAGACAATGAATAGTAATCAAACGATGCGTTATCTGGTTCTTTTTTTTCAAAACGGCGTTGTTTTAACCTTATATTAGGGATTTTAGCCAAAATTCAATTTAGTACTTTAACTTTTGATTTCCTTCAATTTCACCCTTAATTGACTCTAAACTTTTGATTTAATGCAATTTTGCCCCTGCTAAATTTCAAAATCAGCCACTAATTTCAACACTTTTTTCAGTTTGGTCCTGGTCTTGGCTTTATGTAATTTGATCCTCAATTGACATCAAACTTTTAATTTTCTTCAATTTCACCTTTGATTTCAATCAAATACGTCCCTATAGTTCGGTGTATTTTGCAAAATGGTTCTTAGTTGTGAATTTCTCCAATTTAGCCCTTAATTGACCTCAAAACTTTGATTTTCTTGCAATTTTGCCCCTGCTTTCAATCAGCTGCCTTTGTAAATATTAAATTTGGTCTCTTAAAATTTCAATCTTCTTAATTAAGTCCAAATTAGGCTCCCAAACTTAATTTTTCAACAATTAAGCCCCTAATAAAATTAATTTGACCCATTTAAAGTATAATTACGTCCTTGTACCTAATTAAATCCTTCAATTGGACCCAAATTAATTTTTAAACATAAACAAACTTTAATTTGACCCATGAAAATCAAATTGGCCTTTTAAAATTTTAATTATATCCTTGAACTTAATTTTTATGCAAATTCATCCAATAATCATTTAATTCAACCTTGAATTTGTATTATTTCTTCAGTCTTGGGTATGATGGAGTACAATTAGGCCTCAAATTTCATCCAAAATTGCAACTTGATTCTTCTATATGTTTGAAATCCTCCTCGGTCTGCTTTCTCCACGTTGCCAGCCTTTATTTTATTATTTTAATTTTATTTTGGAAGAAAAAAAAGTGAATTTGGGGAATATGGGTTATGATAGTGGCCATGCGTTTATCCTTTTCTCTTAATTACTGGTTTAGGAAAGCCTTCATCTTTTCTCCCTTAAATTCTTGATTTTCTAAGAATTTTTGTTAACTCCTACTATTACTTAACAATATTCTCGGCTTATCCAAGTCATCTTGCAACTCTCGTTCATTGTTAACACCTTTTCTTTTGGGTTTTCTAGTTAAAGATGATTCTGCTAAGCTAATTGCCATTTGGCTTTACATTCCCATACTTCCAAACACCTTGAATAATCCATCACTTCTCCATACTAAGTAATAAGGGTTGACTGAGGATTCCCCTTCTTGTTCATCTATGTGGACAAATACAAGTTGACATCAATCATGTCTGATGATTCTATCTCATCTAAGGAATTAGAATCCTTAAACAACTTGGAATGCTACCTAAACCCCAACTCCTCGAAACATGTTGAATGCCTCCCAATTGCCTAGCGACTAGTGGGGGTCAGTAACTAATGTAACTAGTTATACCAATCACTGAGACCCATAATTTATCTCCACAACTCATAAGATAAGATGAATTATCTACCCAAGGGGCTTTCCACCTAAACTTACTCTGAGAGAGTGCTTGGTATTTTTCTACCCATGCCTTCCCATCTAAGTTTTTCCAATCTTCACTCAAAATTAGTTTCAAGGGTTTTATGTTGAACCATAAAAAATTATTGAAAACCTCTCTAGGGGTTTCCAAGTGATTGACTATCTATATGAATAAAAGAGGAATACAACACTACATTGCTCCCTTTCCATACACTCTACAGTGATTTAGCGACAAGAAAGTCTCAACCAAAATAGCTGAAAAAGGGTTACTCCTTGTCCATTCATATTCAATAAAGGTATTGGCGGCTTCAACACTAATGATCCCAATAGCTTCTAAAGAAAACAAGACAAATCCAAGGATAGCAAAAAGCAATTGCCGGGTATCTCTCTTCTGTTAGCTTTCCCTTATCTTTATCTGCCTTTAACTTAATCTCAATAAGTTTCCATTTGAACCCCCTATTGGTTGTCTTATACCAATCGACTTGGTCTAGGCGTAACAATTTGGCTACCTCGATCATCGTGTCTCTAATCCTTAGTCTAAAGTACACTTTATGAGGGTCATTTGGGAAATTCAGGATTTAAGCATATTCCTCAATGATGGGGGGGTCATGTCAACATCCCTAAAGGTGAAACATTTATAACTCGGGTCCTAGAAATGCACCAAGGCCTTGACTGCAGAAATATATACTAGAAGCCTAATCAGATAGGTAGTTCTCCCACATATTTTCTTAAATAGGGTCTTATTCACATATCTCAAGACTGACACAAGCTTCTCTATATTATCCATAGAATAATTTTTTTTTGTTATGCATGGTAATTCCCTGACCTTAGTCCTTGGGCAATCAATTAATTGCATTATCTTAGATTTTTTTCCCATGCTTAGAAAAAATTATTGAAGTCATGGTTTTGGCTCAGAAAATCCTACAGAGTTCAAGATTGTGATTAAGTTTGCCTTGATGCAAAATGAATTATTAAGGAATCTGTTGCGATGTCGCGGTCGCACAAATTAATTACCCTAGCTTCAAACACAACACACAAGATAGTATAGAGCAAGCAAGGGGTCGATCCCACGAGGAAGTTCAAGTCAGATTTTTATGCTAGATGATATGCAATTTGGGGGGGGTTTGGACGTTATCTAGGCTAAAGCAAAAGAAAACAGAAAACTATCAAACGAAATTTAATAAAATCAGAAAATTATCAAGAGAACAAACCTTGGTCACAAGCACACATCCACCTACAGAAATCAGAACTGATCATGGAAACGAAACATCAATTTATATTCTGAATATTTATCTCTTCTTAACATTGGTTAGTTAACGGATCCGCCGTATAACTAACCCTAACCATTAAACAACCACAGTGTCCGCACTAGTAATTTAATTTAATGGCAGCCTTAAGAACTAGATAAGTTGATTAATCAAGAAAACATAATTGTCCGCAGTCTATGTTTGATTTGATTGAATGTTCTCCCTAAGATTAATAACGTAGATCCGCCATAATTATTAAACTCAGTTGCTTCACAAGTTCATATACCATAACTCCGGTTTTGATATCAAACTTAGCAATAGATTGTCTACAATAATAACTTAGAGTCCGCTCTAGCAATCATCAACAACAATCATAGGAAATATGCATAGGAGAACAAACATATTCATCATATAAACTGAAAAGAAAAGGTAAAATAAATCTCACAGTTCTTGAAATCCGAAGGTTTCCGTGTCCTTGCAACCAAGAAAAAGTGTTTAGCCTTGCATATTTGTTGAACAACTAATCAAAAAGAAGGAAGAATGCATAATTTAGGGTTTCTTAGAGGAAGGGGGTGTTTTTCTCTTCTTGGTTGGCTGCTGCCTCCTTCTGCTCTCCCTCTTTTCTGTTAAGAAACCCTAGTCTCTATTTTACAAAATAGTCCTTCCTTGAGTCGACAGTTTACATTTAAGTACTTCAATAACTATTTTTCCTAAAAGGAGAAATAGTCTTGCATGAAATCTTCAAGCTCTAACTTAGAGGAGCTAAATTTCTGATATAAAAACTTGGATGTTAGTTTAGATGCTTCGGAATGTAGTTTGGACTTGTTTCTTCACGAAACCTGTTTGCTGGCAGAATTCAGTTGTCATCTTTGAAAAATCATATCTCCCTCATATGACATCTTTTTTGGCTGAAATTTGGAGCGTTGATAGGTCTTTAAGTCAGGAATCCAATACAATTGAGTTTGCATCAATTGGACTTCTGTAGCTCTAGATATTAAATTTTTAATGGTCAAAGGTCAACACTGGCAGAATGTGAGATTTGAATTTGCAGGATGTGATTTCCATGATCTTTCTCTTTTTATTTTTCTTGCATTACATTTCCAGAAAGGTATGGATGTTAGCTTTTTAGTGCCACTGGAATCACTTCATTTCGATCTCTAGAACTCACGCTCTGCACAAAACATTGACTGAATGTCAAATCTGCCAATTACCTCCAATTTACTCCTTTTTGCATCTTTCATCCAAAAGTGCCTTCAAAACAAAAAAAAAAATAATATCAATGCATTTTATATATAAAACATAGGCAAAACACTAGTTAAATGTGGGTGAAACTATCAAATAATATGGTTGCATCAGAATCCATATCTTAAGGGCAGGTTTTAAGCCACTACATAAGGGGTAGGCTTACTACCTAGTCTAAGAAAGATATATGATCTACCTAGTGACCACCTTTCATGAAGGTAGTATGAGAGTTTACAAAGAATGGTTGCGGCATAGTGTGACCGTTACTATTGAGTAAATACTTAGCTCATAGTCAGATATTTCATGAATCTAAGTCTCAATTGAAAGTCATAAGACAGACCGTTACTCCCTACCTAACCGAAATTGGATTTATTTGAAAATTAAAATGCATGAAGGCATTAATCCATACCCGATATACTTATGTCTTAGCAGTATATAAAAAAATACATAAGCAATATGTAAAAATATAAGCTAAAGTTAAATTGTATAGACCAAGAAAAATAAACAAGCAGACAATCAAACAAACAAAGCTTAGTACAACCAGACAAGTCCCTAATGAAATCGTCATTTTATTGTGACGTGCACGACGTCGAATGGTGAAGCTACCTTCTGTAATGGAATGAGTTTTGGGTTTAATCATAAAGTTATGATTTGAGGGAGTTTCCACCTAGTATCATGGTCACTAGGAAACCAATGGTCTGTGAGAGCCTTGGTAAGGGGACTAGTTGTGCAAGAGGAAGATGCATATCCCCCAGTGTATATTACCTAAGACAAGTTGCATCGTTGATTGATTGTTAATCTAAGGCAAGTTTATATTTGTTGGTTTCATCTAAGATTCAAGGAAGGTCTCCCTTCATGGGGAAGTCTATACTTTATTGAGTTAAATCCAAATTTTAGCATCGAATTTATTTTTTTATTTTTATATCTTTAATATTTGAGGATATACTTTATAATGTAATTTTATACTCTCAAATATTAAAGTCTACAACTAAGTCCTAAGACTTTTAATATTAATTAAACAAATTAATTGTTATGGAATTTTTGGTATTTTGGCTAAATCGTAATGAATAATTATAAACTAGTTATGATATTCATTATAGATGATATAGAGCGATTTTTTATTTTAGAAAATATGCATGATAAACCTTTAGAATATGGTCGTATGCAAAAAAAAAAAACATATTTTTTGTGTTTTTGAAATGAGGAAAATGTTTTAGATTTTTTCAAAGTTTCGGAGAAACTATGTATTTTTAATACCGAGTCCATAACTTACAGTGTAACACTACAACCAAATATTAAATGGAATCCTTGAAGAAAAACATGTTTTTTTATGTTTTCTAAAAAAAAGAAATTGTTTTTGAAATTTTGTATTTTGTTTGAAATTTTTGGAGAAAAATCAGGTATTTTTAATATTGGATCTATATCTTACAATGTAAGTCTACAACCTAATATTAGACAAAAATATTGGAAGAAGATACGAGGAACCCATAAATAATTTCAAAATGGTCCCTGAATTTTTTTATAATTTTTAAAATTTTAAGGGTTTGTTTATCAAACACACTCTTGGCCTAAAATCAAAGGCATAAAAAAATATCTTAAATGCATGCTTAACAAAAACACCCTTAGGAGCCAAAGAAGGCCTTATTTCTTAATGAAAAAATAGGCAGGCCAAACACGACCTTGTGTCTAGGTTTGGGTGTGGCCTAACCTATGGGCCCAAGGCCCAATCCCATGATAAAAGTTATACTCAACCCAAATTGTTTTATTGGGCCAATAGACAACCCAATATGCCCATTTATTTTTCTTTTATGGGCTGGGCTAAAACAAAAGTCTAGACCATTCTCTCTTCTCTATTGGCAAATGCTAGCATCAGCAGAATGTGAATTAATTCATGCTTGCATGCAACAAGAAGCTTTAAGAAAAGAAGAAAGAAAAAGGGAGATTACTTGGTTTGGAGGTAGTCTGCTGGCTGGCTAATGGCGTTGCTATGGTAGTTGGTGACTTGGTAGAGCTCACGGTGGCTACTGTGCTGGGGAAGTGGCGATTGTACCAGGTTGAAGTTGTTGTAGAAGAAATAAAAGCAGTGATAAAGATGGTTGTTGGGTTGGGTTGGTTTTCTTAGGATTTGTTTTTGCTAGGGTGAACCGTGGGTTATTGTGAGGTATGGTAGGGGTGGTATGTGGCTAAAATATCGTGTGGAAGGTTGTATTATAGGTAGTTTAAGTGCTGGTTTATTTATGGTTTTGTAAATGAAGGTTAGTCTTCTTCTTTTTTAAAGAAAGTTGGTGCTGGAATGGCTTTTCTTCAAGTTTTTCTCCCTCCTCTTGTATGAAATTTACCTTTATTTATAAGGGGTGAGAGAAGAGCATGGGGGTTCCGTGATCATTATTTGTGGTCATTGATTCATTTGGGAAGGATCTCATCTATTGACCACAAACCAACATAGTCATGTAAAACCAGGTTGTAAGGCTGACTGTGTTAAAAGGATTCAGACCACTTTTTGGGTGACAAATCAATGATTTCCAGGCTACAGGTATAATATATTGTTAGGTTATGAGGGTAACATGTTTATTTTCTTTTATGGTGAAGGTGTGTGTGTGTGTGTGTGTGTGTGTGTGTGAGGGGGGGAGAAGGCTGAAAAGGTGGCATCAGAGCTGCCATTTTCAGGTTCATTGTAAGATCCCACATTGGCGGGTGAGGGATGTGTTGATGGCCTTATTAGTAGTGCTGATGCTAACATGTTGTATGCGTTTTGGGGCGTCAGGCTTAGAAGTGAGCTCGCGTTACCAGAAACAAAACCGTGAGGGCGGTAAGGCCCAAAGCGGACAATATACAGCATGTTGGGCCGGGCTGTTACATTTGGTATCAGAGCCGACCTCACCGGCTGTCCTATGGTGCCGACGGGGTCGTCGGGCTCCTTAAGGGGGGTGGATTGTAAGATCCCACATTGGCGGGTGAGGGATGTGTTGCTAGCCTTATTCGTAGTGTTGGTGCTAACATGCTGTACGTGTTTTGGGGCGTCAGGCTCAGAAGTAAGCTCGTGTCACCAGGAACAAAACTGTGAGGGCGGTAAGGCCCAAAGCGGACAATATACAGCATGTTGGGCCGAGCTGTTACATTCATTGAGGAAGATGATGAATAGTAGTCAGACGACGCTCCGTCTGACTTTAATTTTTTGGACTTGGCTTTGACCAAAATGACATCTTTTTGTACCAAAACACGCCTTTTTGGTTACAACGTAGCCAAAATACATTGTTTCATTTAAATGAAACAATGTTTTTTTGGTGTTTAAGGTAAAATTATGTTTTAAACTTTCTCTTTAATTCCAACCATTAAACATTCAATTATTGAAATAAGTCCTTAATTAAATTTTCATTTTAAGAATCAATTCAATTTCACCCCTTTCAAGTTTCAAAAGCAACCCTGATTCCAGCGCAATTTTCATCTTGGTCATAGGTATTTTTAATTTTGTCCAAAATTGACCTTCAAACTTCAAAATTATTTAATTTCACCCTTTTTTTTAGCTGAAATTAGCTCTTGAATTTGTATGCCTTTTTTAAAAAGGTCTTTGATCTTAAATTTCTTCAATTTAGCCCTTAATTGATCCTTAAACTTTGATTTTCTTGCAATTGTGTCCCTAATTTCACCCAAATGAGCTTAAAAAAACAAATATGATTCTCTAAAATTTCAATCTTCTTAATTAAGCCCAAATTAAGCTTCCAAACTTTATTTTTCATCAATTAATTTTCTAATATAATTAATTTGACCTATTAAAAGTATAATTAAGTCAATGGGCCTAAGATTAAATCAAATTACCCTATTAAAAATCTAATTAAGTCCCTATACTTAATTTTTATGCAAACTCGTTTAATAGTCATTTAATTTGACCTTAAATCTACGTTGTTTTAATTTGAGGTACAATCAGGCTTCCAATTTTGTCCAAAATTCAAGTTTAGTTCTTCCATGTGTTTGTAACCCTTCTAAACCTACTCCTACCAAATTGCTAGTATTTTTTCATCTTCATCTTTATTTTTTGTTGCTTTTTATTTTTCAACTTTTTTCTTTGATTTTTCATCCGACTTTTTTTAAGAAGAAGATAATTTTATTTTGGAATCCAAAATTAGGTTATGACACCATCAATGCATCCTTATTTATTAGTAACATGTCTTTTACTACATACTATACTAAAGGGTCATCTAGAGACAAATAAAGTTTTATCAAACTATCATTTATGATCACTTTTATAGTTATCATCATCATCCATTTATCACTAATTTATGGCACTTATTCAAAGAGTTTGATGCCTTCATAATTTATAATCGAACATCATGAACTTGGCTATAAGAGTTATAACAAGATGAACCAATAATAAAAAACAAAATTGGTAAAGAAAGCAAAAATAAGTAAAAACAAATCCCTTAAAAATCATAGATAAAAGTCACTAACTCATACTTTTAGGCCCATAACTATCTAGGCATAGTCCTTTTTTTATCAAAAAAAAAAAATGATTATATGTTTATAAACCTCGGTTAGAACTTTGTTGTTGCAATTTTGACTTTTTAGACTAAATGACTAAAACCCTAGTTTGAAGGGTGGAATAGAACTATTTTAGGAAGTTTATTTAAAAGTATAGTCTAGTATATGAGAATCATCTTAGTGGGTGGAAAAGAAGGTCCTTTTGAAGCATAAATGCTTTTTAAGTTTAGTAAAGAGTTTGAAACTAAAATTAAAGAAATATCTTCAATGTATGATTATTTAATCTGAATCTAATGGATACCCATCTAAACTATATCTAATAGTTTTCTTTTTATAACTATTTGTTTAAGTTGGGTATGAATATCTAAAATCCTTACTAATAAATAATAGATAGGATATGTATATTATTAGACTAGACTTAAAACTCGATCCAAACTAGATTTAAAATATGTTTATAAGTATTATGGACATATATGTGAAAAATAATTATAGATTATATATATATATATATATATATATATATATATATATATATATATAAAATAAATAATCAAATGTATAATAAAAACCTAACAAATCAGGTGCAGGTATCCAATTTTTTTATTAATAGGTAAATGATAGATATTGATATTAGTTTTGTTTTAAGGTATGGATACGAATATGAATATTAACAATAAACTAAAACTGCTCAGTATTTTACTGTGCAAGTCCATAATGAAACGTTGACCAATCTTCTTTCTTCTTCTTCTTTTTTTTCTTTTTTTTCTTACCTTTATGAGTTTTTTTTTTTTTTTGCTTTTTTCTTTGTGTTTTTTCTTTTAGTGAATTTTTTTGTTTAATTTAGTTTGTTAATGTTAATTTTTTATTTAGTTATTAGATTTTCATGACACGGATCTCGGGTTTGACAGGTTAACCTGGTTTAAAGAGTTAACCTGAAATTGTTTTTGCTTTTTTTAAAGTTTGACGAGTTAACCCGGAATTTGTTTTTTGCTTTTTTTTCTTTTTAATTAATTTTTTTATTTAGTTTAGTTTTTTAATGTTAAATTTCTTTCTATTTAATTAACAGACTTTCATGACACGTATCCCGGGCTTGACGAGTTAACCCGTCAATTTGTTTTTATATTTAGTTATCAAACTTTCATGACGCGAATCCTAGATTTGACGGGTTAACCTGATTTGAAAGGTTAACCCAGTTAATTTAGATTCTTTTCTTTTTCTTCATTAGTTTTTTTCTTCCTGTTGTTTTTTTTCTTTGTTTTTTTTAATTAATCTATTTAATTATCACACTTTTATGACACGACCTTGCAGCCAGACTCACATTCAAGGCTCTTGGATCCAGTGTTGTAGCCAAACTCACTTAAACTTGAGTCAACTCACATTCAAGGCTCTTGGGTCCAGTGTTGCAGCCAGACTCACTTAAACTTGAGTCATGTAAATTTAATATTATTATTAATATTATAAATATTACTCTTGGATCAAGCGTTGCAACTAAACTAAAGGCTTTTGGGCATATCTTTCAGAAAAACCTAACACTCTTAGATCTTAGCATTTTTTGATATTTTTTATGCAAGAAAAAAAAATTTAACCCGTGGTGCGTGCCTTTATTTTTTTTCTCTTTTTCTTTTTAAGCCTTTTACTGTGGATTGCACAGTACAGTCCACAGTGAAAAAGTTGATACCTTTAATTTTTTTTAATTATTTTTTTAATTTAGTTTCTTAATATTAAATTTTTTCTATTTAATTATCAGACTTTCATGACATGAATCCCAGGTTTGATGGGTTAACCCAGTTTATTCAGATTTTTTTCTTTTTCTTGATTAGTTTTTTTTCTTCCTATAGGTTTTTTTTTTCTCTTTGATTTTTCCTTTTTAATTAATCTTTTTTTCAATTTATTTCATTAATAATAAATTTTTTTCTATTTAGTTATCACACTTTGATGACACGAATTCCAGGTTTGATATGTTAACCTGATTTGGCGGGTTAACCCGGTTGATTCAGAATTTTTTTCTTTTTCCTCATTAGTTTTGTTCTTTCGATTTCATCTTTTAATATTTTATGCAGTCCACAGTGAAAAGGCTGAAGTCTTTAGTTTTAGTTTTTTGTTTTTGCTTTTTTTTATGCCTTTCACTGTGGACTGCACAGTGCAGTCCACGGTGAAAAGGCTGATGCCTTTTTTCTTTTTAATTAATTTTTTTATTTAGTTTGTTGATATTAAATTTTTTTTCTATTTAGTTATCAGACTTTCATGACACGGATCTCAGGTTTGACGAGATAACCCAGTTAATTTATATATTTTTTTTCTTTTTCTTAATTAGTTTTTTTCTTCTTATAAGTTTTTTTTTTCTTTTATTGTTTTTATTGCTCTTGGGTCAGGCGTTGTAGCCACACCCAAGACTTTTAGGTATAGTTTTGCAAAAAAACCTAATATTTTTAGATCTTAATTTTTTTTATATATTTTTTATGCAAAAATCATTGACCTGCGGCATCGCGCGGGTCATGTAACTAGTATATACTAATGAGACGACCAGTCAAATGGACTGCAACAGTCACGGGCTAGCAATTATATGGTGTTGTGAAGATGGTCTCAGATCCATATTACACATGGAAGTGTTTTCTCCTGGACATTTAACAATTTCTTTAAAGTTCTCAAATAATCAATTTAATTCACAGATCCATATTACACATACTGCATATTAGTCCTCAAATTCAGGATATATACAGAGGCCAATGTATGTCTAGACAGGCAGAAATACCTCAAATTCAGGATCATCTCTGAAGGAATGGAAAGCAGATTCAAGCCGGTTTAAAGCATATATTAGGGTTTCAAGTACATAAAATAAGAGAGTCATGGCAAATGTACAAATGTTCTGATTCCAATAGCAACAAGAACTTGGTGTAGAAACGGAGAT
>Ga0325411_1001777_pt1 | contig 24100 bp, 16 predicted proteins | sample PopdelMetagenome_13_FD_206181 | JGI IMG/M metagenome (GOLD analysis project Ga0325411, IMG submission 206181) | Populus deltoides microbial communities from Bellville, Georgia, United States - Xylem-PdIQD-R4 | ecosystem: Host-associated > Plants > Phyllosphere > Stem > Wood/Secondary xylem... | reverse complement strand
GACCTTTAAAAGACTTTTTGTACTTTTATAAATATAAGAAGATCATTACCTCTTACATAAATAATTCATGTAATTAATCTAAAAGTAGAGCCTATAGTCCTAGATTTCTAAGACCAATTGATCCTGGTATATGAGCAAACTCAGATAAAAAAAAGTTTGGTTGTTCATCAAATTCATAACACATTAGGTTTCGTTGATGGCTGAATCCAAGTGTGTTGGGTTTGAATCGTTGAACATCAAAATTATTAGAGGGAAGATGAACTAGGCAAAATAAATTTTGTGTAAAACCACATATTCACACTCTACTTCGTTTGGGTTTGAGTTAATTATAAAATTATGGTATTTGATTTTTGGATGGTCTTGATTTTAAGTTTTTTAAACAACAAGAAAACATTATGAATTTTAAAACATTAAAATTAAAACATAAATTAATTATAATTAATTTGAACTATATAACTTGTTAATCATTTCTTCTCTTCATCCTTTCACCTTATTTTATTAATCATTTTTCTATCGATCCCTCTTGACATATTGAATCATTTGTCTGTTAATTGAAACTATATTCCTTTTAAGAATGGATCCTTCAATCAATTTTGTGAATTTATGAAAATAATCTTCTTGGATACATCTCCAAAGTACAAACTAAAAAGGTTAATGGAGCTAGAGAGCAAAATCCCTTAACCATTGTAAGAACCTAGCCAGCCCCTTAAAGTAATCTCTTGATTTAATATGATCCAAAATAAATTAAAAGAGATACATCTTCAAGTTCGTAAACAAAATAATTTTATCAGAAATTTTTGATTTGGAACTTCTTTTCAAATTAGTAAGAGTCCAAGTGGATCTAGCTAATCTTAAATGCCTTCATAATCATGGCAGAGATTCATAAAAAAAGCTGATAAAATAAGTAAAAATCAGAACAAAGAGATATCAGACATGAGCAATGTTTTTTTCCGCAGACATTATTATTAGCTTTTATCATAATCTTCAGACATGGGATTAGTACAAACAAATCAAGAGGTTGCCGAAACCCAAACATCACTCGTGCCTTGTGAGACAAAATGAGATTATGAAGATCTAAGAGAGGTTGTTGCCAATTAGTAAGAGGGCACAAAGAAGAAGTAAAATGCAGTAAACTGATCCTAAAATGGAAATTCAACTAGCTGAATGAACCGATGCAGGCGGACCATCCATGGAAATGCTGGGAAGTAACCTGTTCTCTCTTCTTCTACACAATTACTAGCCGTGTTCGGTGTCATAGGATACTCGACCTTGGAAACCTTCACCTTTTCTTTTTACAGTAATGCTCCAGATTCGAGACTTCCCTTTGCGTTGTGTTTTTCCTTGTAGTGCCTAGTACTTTGTCCCCAGCTGTTTGGACAAATTTTCTTGATTGGTTTAAGTTCCTGTTTGTACTTGATGGATTGGTGCTCCTCTGCCCTTTGAAAATGGTCCTAAACTCGTTGGCATCTTGGGGGTGTTTTGGAAGGTGCATTCTGTCTGTTGTTGTCTGGTTTATTACTTTTGAGGTGCATGGGACTTTAGTGTAATGTGTTGTTTAAAGTAGTTTTTGATTGAAATTATATTAAACTGATTTTTTTATATTTTTTTAGTTTTGATGTTAACACATTAAAGTTATTAAAAAACACTATAAAATGTATTAATTTAATATTTTTTTAAATCAAAATCACTTTTAAAAAGAAACTAAAAATATAGACAGAAACTTAGTTAAACACTCTCATTGAGCCCTAACTAGTATATTAATTAGGGTTTAGGTTTTTCTTATTTAGTATGTCTTGATTAGTTGTCTTTTTATGTTTTTCTCTTTCTCTTTAGTTTCTTTGTCGTTTCATCACAATGTTTGAAAATCTTAGATATATGATAATTTTAGGAGTAATTCTATATATCCAGGTAAAAATTGCAAATCTTGAGTCCCATGACTGATACCCATAATAACATTTATTTTTATGATGCAAATTGCTTTCTCATTAACTTTGATCATTTCTTCCTTTTAAATTTCAAAAACTCAAAATATGATCAAGTAGATTTCAGCACAACTTCTTGAAAAAAAATTAAATATAGATTCGATGTATAATAGAATTAGAAAATATATCTACCATATCATCATATTATTGTTGATTTACTTCTAATTTATATCACTATTATTTAACTTTGATCAATTTAGTGGGTCGATCTAAAGTCTAGTTGACCTGTCTTCTAATCCAGGTAGGGTATTTTTAAAAAAATTAACTTGAAATTGACCCGGTCTGACACTCATAATCTGATTAATTTGATCAAACCTGGTTTAACATTTCAATTTTTTTAAAAAGATATTATTTTAATTTTTTTATAATTTCTTTTTATTGGTTAACACATAATTTAGGCGTTGCACTAGGTAAACCTCAAAACAAGTTTAATAACTTATGATTTACACTACTATCCATGATGCCAAACGATTTGAATTAATTTTTTTTAGTGGTATAATTACCAATTATTAGATGTTTTTTTTTTTTTTTTTGGGGGGGGGGGGGGGTTAAAAATTTTAAAAACAGGCGGTGGGGGGTTAAACATGTTACAAGCAGGCGGTGTGGAGTATTCCCAAGCTTTAAAGCCAATGGGGTAGGAGAGTTCCTTCATAGGGTGAACTTCTTAGACTTTGCTCGACAATAGCTTTGGTGTCTGTGCTTTGTCACAGGCCAGACTATTTTGTGTAAGAAATGATATTTAAGCAGTCGCAAGTGTTTTTTTTTTTTAATATGCAGATTGAGTTATAAACCCGACTAAATTGAATATGCTGGCTTTATTTCAATTATATATATAAAAAAATAATAGTAGATGAATCAAATTTAAAAGAAAAGTAATTAGGATAATCTAGAAAAAAATATTTTTTTCAAAAGCAAACAAATGATGTATCTCAATTTACAACTCATTAAATACAGGAGTACCCAATGGGGTAAAAAAGATTAAAAAAAAAGATCCTGATTAATCTAAGTTAGCATGAATCTATGACAAACCTATAACCCCGGTAATTAAGGTTGTACCAATGTGGGATATCCTGCCAAACTTGCGATCCAGATCATGAAATTGGAATACTTCGATAAAAAATAAAGAGAATTATAAAGCCTTTTTTTTTTAAATAGTAATTGTGCTAACTTTTCAAACTCATGACCTGGGTCGTTAGACCCGAAGCATTCTATCTAAAAAAATCATGAAGTTCAATTCTTAATCAACCAAATATTAAAGAATTAAATTGAAAAAATAATTTAAATTATATAAAAGGATTCAAAAAATAGCAATTAAAAGAATGAGGATCAAAATTAAAATACAAAATAAATTTTATATTTGATTGAAGGGTGAAATTGAAAAGAAAAATCAATTTAGCAAAAGGATTAAAAAAAATAAGGGTGAAATTGAAAAGAAGAAAGAAGCAATTTGGCAAAAGGACCCAAAAGAATTCCAAAGAATAGGGATCAAAATTGACATAAAAATTAAAAAAGAAATTGATTGAATGATAAAACTGAAAAAAATAATAAATTTTAAAAAAAGGCAAAGAAAAAAAATTAGAAATTAAAACAATGAGAAACAAATTGGAAAACATTACACCATCAATTTGAATTGAAAAATAAAAATAGAAACCAACAATTTATTTTACAAAAGGGTCAAGAAAAATAATTAGAAATAAAAAAAATAAAGACCAAATTAGAAAATATAATATTTGGTAAATTAGGATTGAATGATGAAATTGAAAATAAGTAAACCTTCTACAAAAGGATTAGGAACAAAAATGAGAAATCATAAGAAAAAAAAATGAAGTTGAAATACCAACAACAAAAGGAGATAAATTGTAATTTTAAGAGGTAGAGAAAATAAGAAAAAAAAAAAAGAAAGACTCACAAGCGACAAACCGGATCATCAACACTGACACGCGCCTCTCCACAGAGAAAAGAACATAGTTGCGCTTCCAACAACAAGGCAGAAAGATATTTTTGGACTCCTAAAGGCACTGCACGTGCCTCTTAATGTCGCACACGCACCCCACCTTTTTTTTTTAATTTTTAGTCAAATATCAAATTGCCCCCAACTTGTTTTAATAATAACAAAAAAAATTATTGTGAAAAGATATAAAAAAAACTCATTGACTCCAGCTTTAAAATTTTTTCCCTTAAAGGTATTTTAATCGTTTCATTATACTTTTAAATTGTTTATTATTTTTTATATAAGATCAAATATCAAATTACCCCTCAGCTAACATTATAAAAAAAAATATTATAAAAATACAAAAATATCTCTTGAGGTCAGTTCTATTTAATTTTTTTGTTTTTAAGAGTATTTTAATTATTTTACTATGCAATAAGATGATAAAAAACTTATTTATTTTTAGTCAATTTGATAATAACTAAAGAATTAAAAAAACTTTAATGTAATTGAAAAATATTATTAATTTTTTTTTTGAATGAAGAGGCAAAACAATGGTTATCCTATTCCAGCAAATAATATTATTAAGTTTAAAGTTAGTGTTTTTTTCTTTTCGACACAGTGTTTTCTTTTCTTTTTTGGCCAGAGTATTTTTGGTCGCGGTCCAGCCTAGTTTTGGGTGTCGTGAGTATTTCAATTTTCAGCAAAGCAAAACGGTTGTCTTGACAGGACATACATTTTTGGTCAGCTACAAAGAAACTTGAATTTCAAATGTGTTTTCTCTCTTTAAATATTTACAGGCCAATGCCATAGCAGTAAATTGCAAGAACACAACGCAGCTGTGTTTCCGTAAGCTTCTTCTTCTTCTTCTTCTTCTTCTTCTTCTTCTTCTTTTTTTTTTTTTCTCTGTCCCTCCTCGTCCCTCCAGCTATGACCGCAACTGCACAAAACTACAGAAATAAAAACGAAAATAGGTTAAAAGAGAACACTTCCGAGAAAGAGGAAACCATAAATTAGATAACAGAATTTTTTATTTTATTTTATGGTGCATGCTAAAAGAAAATACTACAAAGTCTCAAATATGACCTTGACCATGGGTCCTTCAATGTTCCATTTTATTTTTATTAGGTTGTTCTCATCTCGTAACCAGGGATGCTAATTTGAAAGGTTAACCCAATTAACTTAATTTGTCTTTTCTTTAATTGATTTTTTTTTCAATTTCATCATTTAATATTGAATTTGATCGAGAATTATGTTTCATGATTTGTTTGGGTTTGCTTTTTATTAGGTTATCTTAATCTCATGACTTAAGAATAGTGCTTAGCGGATTAACCCGAGTTGACTTAACTCATATTTATATAATTCTTTTAATATAATTTTTTTATGAATTTCATCATTTAACATTTGGGTCCAACTGGCGCGATTAGGAGTTGAGCTTCATACTTTGTGTTTTGATTTGCTTTCTATGAGGTTATCTAAGTTTTATGACCAAAGTTACGGATTTGATAGGTTAATTCAAGTTAAATCAGATCATTTTTTATTTTCTTTATATGAGGTTATCTCAATCTGATGATTCTGATCATGGGTTTAGCTTATTGACTCGTGTCATTTTTTATATTCTTTTTCTAATTGATTTTTTCTAATTAATTTATTTTTCATGAGGTTATCTCGGTCTTATGATTCAAGTCGCGAGTTTGACTGCTTAACTCGAGTAGCTTTTTAAGTCCCTTTTTAATTGATTTTTTTTTCAATCTCATCCTTCAACACTAGTTTAATTGAGAATTAAGCTTTATAATTTATTGTGATTTATTTTTTATGGAGTTATCATAGTCTCATAATCTAGGTCATGGATCTAATATGTTGACCCAAATAATGGATTTGACATGTTAACTCAGGTTGATTCAAGTAAATCTAATGCATTGTTATCTTAATATTAAAAAAAGATATCATCTTGAATTTGTTTTGGTCAAACTATATTGTTATTTTAATGTTTTCATGCATATAGTCTTAATTAAAAAACCTAGGGGTGACTGGGTGGGGCTAGAAGCCTAAGCTTACTAGAAGCCTAAGCTTACGCCTGGTTTTTTTGGATAAAAATATGAGTGACAGGTCACCTATTAGTTTGCTACCTAAAATTCAGCCACCACTATGGTGGTTGAAAAATTAAGGGGGATGATGCAAACTCAAAGAGTAAGAACTTTAGAACTCATAATTAAAATTGAACACAACCTGATAAAGTTAAAATTAAGTTGAAAAGAACTTGATACAATGATTATAACAAACCAATAACCAAAGGTATAAGGATAAATGCTACAAAGAAAAAATCTTTGATATGTTTTGAAAGTTTTATGAAGAACTAAGAGTAAAAGAAATCTCTCATATAGAAATTTATATATGAATAATCAATAAGTTGTGGCAACTTATAAATCAAAAAAAATATTTATAGTTCAACATAAAAAAAAACTACTAGAAAATTGGATAGGAATTAAAACCCAGATATAAACTAGTTTAAAAGTGTTTTAAAATAAAATAACAAAGCATGACTATTGCATAATGTTGTGCAACCAAGTTTTAATCATGTTAAGCAACTTTATTTCTTGTTTGGATCACATTGATCAAGGCCAGATCCTTTTTTTAACTCAGTTTCATTCTTAACGTTGTTTTATAAAGAATTCTCGAAGCTTGCTAGACCTAAACATCTCGAATCATTCCATTGAATGTCTTTTTAATTCCTATGGCTCTTGTTCTTGTAATTGGTCCAAATAACATATGCATCAATCATTAGTAGAGGTTGAGTTTTGACCAAAAAAATTCATTTTCCCATCCATTTTCACAAAAAAAATAAACATAACAGAAACCTCTATAAACCCTATAACATTCCAAAATCACTTAAAAAACAAAAACTAACCCAATCGAAAAAATCTAAATATACCTCGATCAACTTAGGGGAAAATGTCATTATCGAATTTCTCTCATTGAATAAAACTCTTTGACATCAAGATTGATTATTTTTATTGTTAAAATATAATAAACTAACAACTTTCTCTTTCTTCTCTCAAATCTAAAAATTAAAAATGAACAAAATAAAATTTTGAACCAGATAAAAATTCTAAAAACCGTGAGACTAATTATATATTTTCTTTGTGTTTTACATCGTGGTCATCTATCTTTCAGTTTTTTTTAAAAAAAAATTGCTACAATTTAAAACTTTATCTCATGAAATTAGGTTACAAAAGGATTAAATAAAAAATATTTTGAGAGTGAATTTTAAAAGGATGAAAATAAACATTGAAGAAGGAGGAGGAGGGAGGTATTTTACTGTTCATACATGAACAATAGTAAATCATAAGGGGAAAAACACCAAATATTTTAATTGCATGGATAAATTTTTTAATATTAAAATATAAATATGATATGTTGGAAATTATCAATGTATTTTCTATATGACCATGTTACCTATACTAAAAGTTTCGTCCATCATACATATTTTTTTAAGAATGTATTTCCTTCAATGCCTTGGTAACTAAAGCTGAAATAAAATTCCATCAAAATAAATATAATCAAATATTAACATATAAATAAAATAATAAGTTATTTAATACTTTTTTAAAAAATCTTTATTAATTACAAACATTGTATAATTGAAAACTCTAGTGAAAGTTTGAGAGAAAATAAAACGTGATAAATCATTGATTCGTATATACTAATATTTAATGTTTATTATTACAAAATAGAAATTTATTTTTGTTCTACAATTATTATCATTATTATAGTATGTCATTTTTTTTTATGAAATTGTGGTTGCGGTTGTTTTTGAAAGTATTTTTCGTGCCGAAATGTATCAAAATAATATATATTTTTTAATTTTTAAAAATTATTTTTGAGATCAGAGCATTAAAACGATCCAAAACATACAAAAAAAATTAATTTTTAGCAAAAAAAAAATGAATTTTTAAAAAACACGATTTGCACCGCATTTCTAAATTCTGGTCTAAAAGAGTTCTTTATGAATAGATTGGGTGTCTTATATTAACAAATTCTTATCAAGGAGTTCCATTAGTATTATATTATTTTCAAATCTTTTTATCACAATATTATCTCATAGTTGCATGTAATGTGAGTAGAAATTAATAACACAAACATAAAATAAAAATAATTATAGATTCCTTTGTCAAATAAATATTTTGTTTTTTATAAAAAATATTTTGATTTTAGTATCAATATAATTTATCAAAAATAATATGATTTTTTTAATCCATTTATATGAAGGAGTCGAAAGCAGAGTAAGATAACAACAAAGAAAACCCTTGTATTCCAATTTATAATTTGATAAATCTTAATATATGTTTATTATTTTTGAATCTTAACACTAATAGTTCTATAGGATTGTTTTCAAGCACTTTAAAAGTTTTAATGGTGAAAATAGAATTTTAATAAGGTACCTTATAGGAGACGAGCGATGTGAGTATATTATTTAGGATTTTAATTGTGATAAAATTTCAAGCACTTGATGAAATTGTCGGAATAAAAAAACAAAATATGAAACTATAACCCATCCCACCTAAGATCTATAACGTTTTATCATACTTTTTTGAAAAGAAAAAAGGCAAAATTGTTGATTAATTTCCAATTACAACATATCAAAATTTTATTTACATTAAAAAAAAAACAAAATCAAGGATAAATTCAAAGAAAAAGATAAATTCAGCAACTTCCATTACTTACTGAAGTTTCCCTCTCAACGAAAAGGCTTCCTAAAAGACGAGGCCAAATGATGATTGAAGAAGTAAAATTGCAGGGCAGGTTAGTTTTAGGACTAGATTCTCCAAACCTTGAACTGAAAACGTGAGGTGGTCACATGCGAAGGCAAGCCTACCTATAGAGAGGAGGGAGGGAGAGGGAGAGGGAGAGGGAGAGGGAGAGAGAGAGAGAGATATAGCGAGGGATACCCTCCTCGTCCCATGCTCTCTCTCTCGAAAAATCAACTTCCATCAGTGTTAATTAGCTCTCAATCAAGGGAAACATAGAAAAACTAAAATCCTCAAAAGGGACACACAGACACCACTGTTTTAGCTCAAATATCAGTATTTAAACACCAACCCAACTTCGATTTCATCGAGTGCTTCGGTCCCTCTTGCTTTTTCGGGTTTTCTTTAGTTCATAGAGTATTTGTATTCTTGAAGAAGATCATAGGAGTGCGTGAGTGAGTGAGAAAATTACAGTGGAGTAGCAGGTGAGGTGAAGGAACAATTAAGAGGGACCTACTGCTTAATTTTTGGCTGACAGCAACGGTCACTTTTAATGATATTTCTTTTCTTTTCTTCTTTGGATGGTATTGTTGGTGGTTGTTTGTCTCAATATCTAATCAGTAATCACACTCACAGACAGCACACACACTTGCATTTTCTTGCATAGGGAGAGATCTTGATTTGCAAGATCCCTACCCCTATCTGTATCAACCTCTCTCACTTCGAGGGAATTTATTTGTTGGATTTTCTTATCTGGCAAACAAGGTGGAAAGGTTAAGCTGCTTGGGCTCAAAACGGAAATAGCAGATCTTAGTCATATGAGGAGATCTTTTACTGTGAGTTGCTTGATCTTTTCTTATTTTAACTCTTCTTGCTCCCCTTTCCTTGTTTTCGCTCTCTTTTACCCTGTAGGTAAGTAAATTAGTGTATGGTTTCAAGAAAATGGTAAAGCATTGCCCTGACTCAGCTTATTTCAGTCAGAATTACAGTCGTAAATTCAAGTACATACATAAAATGAGAACAATTTGCTTGGGGATCTGATTGAAAAGAATTACTTCTACTCTTTCACTGTTACCAAATGTTGATGGAGAAATGTTTATTAGTTTCCTTTTCTTTGTCAAAACTATGGCTGTCTGTTCAGTTTAACATCTTTCTGGCAAAATGTAGCTCAAGCGGCATGCATTTCTATCAATCAGTAATTGATATGGCATGAAATCCGTGATCTATTGCTTATGAATTGGTATAAAACTACATGTTTGCTAGTTTAAAGTTCTTCACTCTATATATTTTAGTATTTCTTCCAGTTTTGATTCACATTTTACTTTACATGGCTTGCCTTTCTTTATATTCTGTTTCCTTGGCTAGCTTTTGAGTTTTTAAGCTGATCAAGGTCATCAACATTACCATACCTGTATATAAGAACTCACCATCGCTCACTATGATTAACTAGAAACACAAGTAAAGAAACAAAAAGACGTAACTCAGATCTCTTACTCTACTTAATCATCTTTGAATATTTTTTTTTTATTTTCAGCTGGTGAATGTGCTGCTGTTACTTGCGTTATTCGGTGATGCTCCATGGACTATCAAGTGCAGCTTACTTTGCGAACAGGGCAACCTGGCAGTGATTCGACCTCACAGTGTCACTATTACTGAATTTGGAGCAGTTGGAGATGGGGTCACTCTCAACACAAAGGCATTCCAGAATGCCATCTTCTATCTCAATTCATTTGCTGACAAGGGCGGGGCCAAGCTCTTTGTCCCAACTGGCCGTTGGTTGACAGGAAGCTTTGATCTGATCAGTCATCTGACATTGTGGTTAGATAAGGATGCTGTCATCCTTGGATCAACTGTGAGTCCCACTTCCATGCCAGAGAATATGTGCACAAAATGTGTGTTAAAATCTTTGCCAATTATCTGCAGTTATTCTATCTGGAAAGTTTGGACAGTTAATTTAGAAGTTAAAAGCTATTGTTTTTGATAAAATAGATCATACATGCATGAAAGTAAGTTATCTTTATATGAATATGTGAAAATCTATATTCCACGGGATTCACTTACTGATTGATGCAAGTGATTATTAACATATGATTTTTGGTTCCTTATGCTAGTTCATCTGTGCAAATTTCCCCCAGTGTAATTGGGCAACCTCTCCTTTGATTTTGGGCCCACTGGTATGACATTGTAGCTCATAATACTGAATAACTTAACCTGAAAATTCCAGAACTCTGATGATTGGCCAGTTATTGATCCACTGCCATCATATGGCCGAGGGAGGGAGTTGCCTGGGAGGAGGCACAAAAGCCTTATTTATGGTCGTAATTTAACAGATGTTATTATAACAGGTCAGTGACATCTATAAAGTCTTTTATTTATTTTTATTTTGTTGTGAGTACTTGTTTGTAGTTAAGTATGTTGTTTTTGTAATGGTACTGGTTGTCTGGTTTCACCATGCAGGTGACAATGGAACTATTGATGGCCAAGGCAGCATATGGTGGGACTGGTTTCGAAATCAAACCTTGAACTATACCCGGCCTCATCTGGTTGAATTTATGAACACTACTGGGGTAGTCATCTCAAACCTGACTTTCATAAATTCACCGTTCTGGACCATCCACCCTGTTTACTGCAGGTTTGTCCTCTCCAAATCAATCATATTGCATCTCTCTTATTGTTAGACTTGAAGTGTTTACATTATCATATAAAACTGTGCAAAAGTGAAGCTTTTAGGAATTAGGGGGAGAGTTGAGACTGTTTTTCTGGATGAACAGCCAAGTTATTGTTCAGAATGTCACGATCCTTGCTCCTCTTGATTCACCAAACACTGATGGGATTGATCCAGGTGAGCTCTCTTTAAGGCTGGAAAATGTTCATGCAGTTTATGGATGAGATCTATGGTTTGAGATGCAAATATATATATAAATTACATTTCTCTGTGGAAAAAATCAAGCTCATGCGCACTGTCATGGAATGTGGCTACTACTTGCTTGATTTTTAAAGCGAGAAGCATCTCTGCAAGATGCAAGTTAACTTCTTCTCATCGTCTAACCCATTTTCAATTACTTTCTGTAAATACTTCATATGGTTCTTATTCATGTGTTTAAATGGATTCAGATTCTTCTGATGATGTTTGTGTTGAGGACTGCTATGTTAGCACTGGTGATGATATAATTGCCATCAAAAGTGGGTGGGACGAGTATGGCATGTCATATGGTCGTCCTAGCAAAAACATTACCATTCGCAGGCTTGTTGGACAAACTACTAGTGCAGGGATTGCCATTGGAAGTGAGATGTCTGGAGGAGTGTCAGAGGTTCATGCAGAAAATCTCAGGTTCTACAATTCAACTACAGGTATCAGGATAAAAACGTCTCCTGGAAGGGGGGGATATGTGAGGAACATTTATATATCAAATATGAGCTTGACTGATGTCAAAACAGCTATAAGTTTCACTGGTCGATATGGAGAGCACCCAGATGAGTATTATGATCCAACAGCTCTCCCTTTAATAGAACGAATAACCATTGAGGATGTTGCGGGACAGAATGTTAAATATGCTGGCCTTTTGGAGGGCATAGAAGGGGATACTTTTCTTGACATTTGCCTGTTGAACATTAACATCAGTGTGACCTCGAAGTCTCCATGGAATTGTTCATATATCCAAGGGTATTCTGACACGGTTTCCCCAGAAATTTGTGAGCCTCTCAGGGAGAGAATCTTCCCTGACCATTACTCAGATTGTTACTGTCTATCACATCACTTGCAAAGTTCAAGTAATCAAAACAGAGGTGGTGCTTGGTTGTCTTGGTAAATTTATGAAGGCATAATAGTATTGGTTCGGTGATTAATTCATCCTCTACTGTGAATGTTCAACGTAGTTCAAGATTTGATTCTTGCCATTATCCACACCGCTGCTCATTGCCTTTCAGAGGAAATGGTCGCCTGACATTTTAAGTTGAGTGGAAGTTGCTGATTTGTGGTTGTTGACTTGAGAAAATAGTCTTGAGAGATGATTTTTCCTGTAGCTGTGTGCAGTAACAAATAATTGAGTGCATTTTTTTTTTTATATATATCATAAGTGGTAATAGAATGAGCTTATACCTTCAAAGCTATCTCCGTGCAAACGTGTCCGTGTGTGTCTGTGGAAAGCAAAAGGGAAGAAAAAGAAAGAGCATTTTACACCATTTTGGATACGACTCGTTTTGTGATGCTGTCGGTGTTGAAGAAATTGCAGAAAATGATGGGATTAGGATGGTCTCTCTCTCTCTCTTGCATAAGGACAGGGGGTTGAGAGAGAACCATCTCAATTACGCTTGATAAAAAGCCTAATGCCGGCTGCACGGTTGTTTGGAATTTACTTTTGAACCATTTATGAATTTACTTTTGCTTGACAGAAGAGCCAAGCGCTTCCAGTTTTCATGTTAACGCCTCAACATTTATGACCCGTATGCTGAAGGATCCAGATCCAGACTACAAAATAGTGAAGCACATTCGAGAGAAGTTGGCCTGCTTTCCATTGAAAAAAGAATCTGAACTGAGTGCTCCAGGTAGCATGTCGTTAAAAAAAAGAAGAAAAGAAACACATGTATGTATGTATACACTAAATCAATGTACAAAACTTTCTCCAAGGCTGAGAATTCAAAAACTCAAGCGCAATAATTATTTTGGGGAAGCCTCTTGGGCATCTTTTTTCATTACAGAACACAAAACCTGCCTCGAAATATAGGTTTCGAGCTCCCTGGAAACTTCTGTCAACTTCAAATCAAAACTGCTACTGTATTTATTCTTTGGCGAAGGTATGTAGCCAGAAAACATGCTTTCGGAGCCAGAAAAACGCCTTCTAGGACTTGAGAGGCTTCCAAGTGACACCGGAACCCTCCCTTTGGAAATAAGTGGTGTTGAACCTGATTCCACATTGATCACATTCTTGTTTTGGTTCATCAATGGTCCACATTTAGTCTCCGACGGTAGGGGCCTTAATGAATTTGGTTGCTCGACTGGTTTCTGTTTCATAATCCTTTCTCTGGCCTTCTCAGCTGCAAGCACAGCTTTCTCTCTGCTCAACTTGATTAGTTTCCATGGATTGATGCTTGCACGAAAGCCTTGTTTCTTGGTTAAGTTGGAAGACTCAGGATCCCCCCTATCAATTTTTATTGACAGACTTGCAGGGTTCTGAAAATAAATTAACCATCTAGTAAGGTTGATAATATCTCTTCTCAAAGTGCATATAAGGTATGAGTCTAATATACCTCATTTTCTCTATGGCCACAAAACCGTGAAACAATTGTTGATTTTTCAGGAGAGTCAAAATCCGAGTCTGAAGAGAGATCTGAATCTTCCAATGGATCTAGTTCCATTGATTCGTTTACCTCTTTCATGGCCAGGATATAATCATATGTTCTCATTCCCTGCAACAATAAATAATCAAAATACTAACTTAGACTAGGGAAGCAATTGATAGAAAAACTTTAAAGTGCAGTAGAGGAAGACATACAAAATATTTTGGTTTTATTGTTTCTAAATCTAAACCTGCACGGATTTGCAAGCATCCTTTAGTGTTCAAAAGATGTTCAAAATTCGATTTGCTGGAAGAAATCGAATAAATTAATCCTTAATGTCATCCTAAGAGACATAAACTACTACGCAGAGGGGGGTTGGCATATCAAGGGAATAACTTTAATCCTATATTTGACATGATTCTCACTCAATGCCAACCCGTAAGAGAAAAATGAAGATTTGATTTCCGGTATCCTTGTATGGTTCAAGGTATCTGCATCTATCATGCGAGGGGAGCGGTCCATGAATCTGCCAAAAGAAAGAGAGTTGCGGTTGAAGGAAACTGTCATTTTCCTTGTATTCCTAACACCAAGCAAGGCAAGTGCCTGTTTTTTTAGGCTTCAATGTCCACCTTTTCCCGTTGCCAGAAGGAATCCTTAACATGGACAGAATAGGCACTGCTGTTTCTCGTTGAAGTAATTGTTGAAATGAACAAAGATGGCTGGATGCCGAAGTTTCGTAGCCATCCAGTCCTTGCTTTACCTCACTAACCCAGCACAATTGATGTTTTTGGTGATATTAGCAAACCATTATAATTACCTTGCGTATGAGAACCACATGAAAAAAGAAAAGTTGTCCCATGGCTGCTGAACTATAAGCTGTCATTAAAACCAACAAAACCTGTAACATTGTGACAAGTAGAAGCCAATGAATACCCAAAATTAAAAAAAAAAAAAAAATGATAACCCACTGAACGTAACATAAGCTGTATATTACTGATATTGTGGCAAGAACCCCTCTTGGGAACTCCACATGTAGCCTCCTCTCCAGCTCCCTTTCTATTCCTTTCTTATCAGTAAAGCACCTTATAAATATGGCAATGGCAGTTCCTCCTTCTATGATTAACTGTACAACAATTTGATTGAGAAAAACTCCAGTTAAGAACAGAACTTCCATTAGGAAACATAATTAGTTGGTCTCAAACAATCTAAAGACACAAAGCTACTGACCATTAACAAGACAAATATCATTAGAAGAAAGAAAGTTGTGTAATTCCTCTTGCCAACACAATTGTTTAACCACTGGATCACAAAAATTGAACTTCATGAGAAACTAATGAAGAAGATGATCGATAATTCAACCTACAAAGATACACCCAGACTCTTACCCTGCAATGGTGATCAAACCCTTCAACACACCTGTTACAGGCTCTACAGTGCTTACTTCGCTTCTTTACCTGAGACATATATATTGCAGTCAGCTATGTATCCTTTAAATCCTAGCAAAACTGTTAAAGATACGCGTAATTAAAGCATATATGCCCAGACCTCAAAATCACATAGCGAGCAATAAGAGATGTCATCATCTTTTGGGTCAGGTGAAACTGCATCATCCGTCATGACAAGTGGAAATGGAAGCAATGGTTCCATTTGAGCATTGGCTTTCAATGGGTCCAAATACTTTCTCCTTATAAAGGTTTTAAGGATCTTTCTTTCCATCCTTCTAAAAAACCTCATGATTATTTGATTCAATATAAACCAATAATTTAACTGTGGAAACCCATCTGATTTAGCTCTTTTCTTCTTCCTAAACCTGGTCTTATCAGTCGGATCGATGGCAGTACACCTAACAAACAGGAACATAACTGAAACTGCCTGAAAAAAACAGGAATTGAGTTATGGGTTAGTTTTCTTGGCTAATAGGTAAAGAAAGAACAGATTTTAGGCTTGTTTTGACATCTACATTACCACAAAAGTAAAGATTGCAGTGACTGCAATTTCAGCAATTCTGTTTCCAAGGAAAAGTCCAAGGAATGTATAGAAGGTCACAACCAAAAAACTGTAAACTGCCATTCCCATCATCTGCATCGCAACAATGAACAGAACAGATCGATGGTTTAAACTTCAAACAACACTATGACATTAAAAAAAATTAAGAATTCAGCAGATAGGATATTCACCTTTTTTTTTCGTTTTTCAAGTACAAAAACAAAAATTTAGCAAGCTATGGGTTACTTAAGAGGTGATTGAAATAAAGAAAGAGCTTTCTATATTCATACAAAAACCCAACATGAGAATATTAGAAGGTAACATAGCTTTAACAATTCATTTTTTCAATATACAGAGAGATTGAAGTTAAAAAAAGAAAAGAAGAAGAAGAAGAAAAGAATGCGGGGCGTACCTGTAAAGGGTGGAGAGGGCGTTGCCAACCATGGCGCCTCGTAGCCATGGATATCATCTCTGTTTTTTGAGTTGTGTATTTCTTGTTGCAGTTTCCGAATCCGAAGTAACACAGAATTTGGGGGTATGATTTTAGTTGCAATCCATAGAATTTTTGATAAAATTTTTTGGCCTTGAGTGAGCTAAAGCTAAGTGCTGTTTAGATGAATCTCTCGCTTGAAGTCGACGCTGAGAGTAACAACTATCCCCTCCCTCGTCCAACGGTCGACTATTGGGGAGGGTTTTTTGAAATTTGAACGGCTACTTTTAGAACTAGGAAGATCAAACAGCCCTCAGTAGTTAACTTCAAAAAACAAAACAAAAAAATATGTGGGACCCAATAGATATCACTTTCACATGTTTGGGCCGCCAGAGCTTATGCCATTGCTACCAAAGCTATAATACCTAAAATTAGGTTAGGATTTCAAGCTGTGGATGGATTTTGATTACCTCAGAAATTCACCTTCTCAGATTACTCAATTAAATACAAGGTACAAACCAAATAAATTAGACTAGTTTGTATGATCGCGTTATGCTATGGGGGATAAAAAAAAAATTAAACACAAGAAAATATATATTTAGTCTCATTAAATTCTTTAACACTGTTATTAAATTAGAAAATACAATTGTTTTGAATTTTTTTTTTAATTAAGATAATTTTTCTTATTATTGTATCTCTTGTTTATCTCTTGTTTATATTAAGAGTATAAGGTTTTTATTTGGAGTCATAGTTTCTATTAAAAATATATATATATATTATGATTGTTAAAGCAATTTTAAAAAAATATGTGATAAAATCATGTTGAGGATTTATTTAAAAATTTTAAGAATATAAAAATTGAATTGAATTTGCATGAACAATTTCTTATTAATATTATTATTTTTATATCAAATACATAATAATTGATTTTTTTTTGTTAAAATTCAAATAAAAATTAATAATATTATTGAATAACTATGTCAAAACTGAAAAGTAAGTGAATTATTAATTTTTTTAGTGCTAAAAAAAACAAAAAATAAAAGATATAAAAGGTTCAAGTCCAACACATAGCCCATAATAGCATGCCAGGCTCGCATGCCTAACCCTTCTTTATTGTTGTCTATCATTTTTTTAAAAAAAAGACAAATAACATGTTATTTGGAAAAAAATACTAGTTCCAATAGGACTTGAACCCGCGACTCGCACCCACCCCACGCATGACTCAATCGACTGAGCTATTATATAGAATTGTCAAACAAATATATAAAATATACATTAAAGTGATTTACTATTGATATGAACAATAAATCACCATAAAAAAAAAACCCTAATTGTTTTAGAATGTTTAGGTAATTTACCAACTCTACACACCAATTTCTTCAAAATAGAAAAAATAAATTAGGTGAAAATATAATAATGTTCCCCAATTTCGCTAATCTTCTTCTTTTTCTTTGAATACATTAATAAATAGTTGATTTTTCTTATTTTAGTCTTCAACTCCTTTCCTAGCAGCACGTCCCTTTTTATCCATAACGAATTCACACCTTTTAGATGTACCAAGCGTCCAAACCTACTCCTCTGTTAAACTTTTTCGTGTTAGCAATATTATCATGAAGTTTCAATAAATTAAAAATTAAAGCTCAATAACACATACCTACAGCCATAATAATCAGACTCTAATTATGAAAGGAAAACATGAATACCAAACTGTTGAAAAGAATTGAGAAGTCTATTATCTAGTATGTCTGATTCCTTAATATGTACACTTGATGAAGAAATCACAACCTTTTTATTAAATCAGAGACCTTTTTATTTTTGTGAAAATTTCATGTATTCTACTCTTTTCTTCTAAATTTTTTATTCCCATCAAAAGAAGATATATTGGAAAATACTAGAAGTCCAAAAAAATTGAATTTATTAATCTATTTTTCAAAAATGATTTTACAATTAAAATTAAATAAGAAGATATACAATTTACAAAAACTTTTGAAACCATATTAGTATTAGAGCCTATTGGGGTTTGGAATAGTAATGTTGTATAAAACTTCAAAGATCTGATGAGAAAGAAAAAACCTTAGAATCTTAGGTAAATTCTACTAAAAGGTGTAAGTCCCCGATAAAAGTTGAGTAAGGTATTAAAACCATATAATTTGGAACATGTTTGTCTAAGCAATCTTTTTATTTTTATAGATTTTATTTTCTTTATAAATACTTCTCTTCCAGCATCATTTATAGTTGATTCTTCTGAAAACAAAAGAATTATTAATAGTGAAGAAATTACTATTGAAGATTTTACAAAAAAATATTGATGATTGAAAAATATCAAAAGTATAAAAGAATTAGATTTATCAAACTTCTTCATTCAATATTTTCAAAACTAATTTTATAAATAAAACCGAAGAAAAAAATATACAATTCACAAAACCTTTTAAAACCATCCAACTTCTTTCCAAAAAATCCTTATAAAAACACGACATAAACTACAAATATGTCCATATTGGTCTTGTATAAGTAGTAATAAAGCTCCTCACCAAAGAAGGCCAAAACACTTATTCACTTGCAGGTTCTCAGAGATGTCAGATTCTATAATTTCCAATATTCATTATTAAATTCTATAGAATCCAGTTTATGCAGTGGTCCTGTCTCTTTTGACTGTTACCCAAACTTTACCATATCTCTTAAAGACAAAAGCATACTACAAAGTATACTCTTACAAACAAAAACCTATAGTTACAATATGCTTGAAGGATCAATTCTAGTAGTTTTGATCTTCAAAATCCGTTACAAAGCTATGTTCTTTGTCTTTGCCAATAAACATAAATTTCAATCCTAAAAAGGTGAAACCTTACTTTTACAAATACACTTCTCAAAAACAATTGTACTTAGAGTCATCCAATGAAAAGATGTAACCTTACTAGAAGACTAGATCATTAAAGGAGCAACCCAACCTGAACCTACATAAACCGCATAACCAAATATCTAACCAAAACAAATAACTCAATACAGCGATGACAAAGGTCAAACTAACCTTTTACATTCATTCAACTAGTTCTAGATTCTTATATGAATCCTTTTTATCCAGCACTTTTAATTCAGAAAAACTCTAAGATCTCACCTGTCATAAATATACCTTACCATACAAGCCACTCTAGAAAATCAACATTTGATATTTCTAGTACTAATTTTCAAAATACAGATGATATCACAAATGTACCCAAGCCTTTATATACAAACCTAGAAAATGACCAACCCTCTCCACCAACCTTTTCAACTTTCTCTAATATAACAAAGAATATCCAAAATAAACTAAATATTTTAGAAAAAAGAATTTATCATTAATAAAAAAATATTTTATTGATGATTTCTATAGTAACCATAACTTTGAAAAGAGATCTTGGTTTTTCAAAAAAATTCTAAAACAAAGATTAGAAATAAAAAAATATTTGTATGATTTTGTTGCATTACATGAAATATAAATCTTGTTTTTTGATTGGTTTGAGTTATATTATGTTTTTTAAAATCATATTACATTTTTTTTTATAAAAGATGCATGTCTCATTAGAATCAGGAAACAAAACCGTCGTTTGGAAATAGAAAGCAGTTCTCCCATTGAATCTGAACATCCTTATTTGAGAAGTTTCAAAATTTCTCATAAAGACCAAACAATTGAAGTCGCTCCTTATAAATCTCCAAATAAAGATGTTACCACCAATACCAAACACATTACACAACAAAACAACTTCACAAACATAAACCTCAACACTACAGGAAAACAACTGACTAAAATAGAAAAAACATATTTAGAAATCTCTATTTTCTCCTATTGAAACTACAAAACCTGCTGAACAAAAGCTAAAAAAACTCAGTTTTTAAACCATACCAAGTCACTAAAGCTAGCCAAACTAAACTTTAAAATAATAAAAAAAGATTTTCTTAAAGCTACCAAGGACCATTTCAACTACCTTAAAGCTTCCTCTTCCACCTTAATTGCTCTTGACACACCCCAAGTTAGTAACCACCATCAAACCTCTACAAGCCATATAAACACCATATAACTTGACAAAAACCAAACTTTTACCGAAGAATAAGCCTTCCAAAAAAAAAATTCCTGAAATATACAAACTTTATTGGAGGAACACTACACCCAAAACAACTCATGTTGCACTAGACATAGGAATCCAAAATGAGCCAAGCATTACCAACCAATATAAGTTCAATGCCTCTTCCCTATATAAATGGAACTTTGATGGAATGACATAATACAATATCCTCAATACCTTACAACAAATGACTATGGCTGTTAATGCTTAAAAAACCCATGTTGGAAACTCAAACAAAAGCCATAGTTGAACTTTTAATTGCATGATTTTTTGGCCAATTAAAAGGACAATGGGATTACCATATCACTAATACCTAATGATTAGATATTTTGCAATCTATTCAAACATATGAAGACCAAACCCGAATCCTAAACCATCTGACAGCCTTATCCAAAATGCAATATTAACCCTAATACTAACTATTTCTCTATATTTCATAGAAGATTCATCTCATCTAAAAAATAAAAATATTGAACTTCTTTCAAACATTAAGTGCAAAAAACTTAGTGATATATATTGGTACAAAAACACCTTTCCCACTTGTGTTATGCTTCGAGAAGACTCAAACCAACTTTTCTAGAAAGAAAAATTTCTTGTTGCATTACTTACCCTAGAAAAGAGAGTCAGAAACAAAATCAAAGACATCTTTTGCGCCAAAACTATCCCTTATAACCAACTAATATTGTTCCAAACTAAATTTATTAGCATAGGCTTCTTGAGACAATCCTAACATCCCTTAGGATGTGTCTATCTAAATATTTATGCTTAAGACACAATAAATATTGCTCTTTTTTTTTAATATCAAATTGCACTAAAAAATCATTTAATCGCACGAGATAAACCCAAGTCATTTAAAGCAACTAGAATATCATTTATTTATAGGACTAAGAAAATTATTTTCCTTTCATTGACCTTATGGTCTATACATTGATCCATGATATTCTCCATAAAATCAAATGAAGAAATAACATTATATAATTTTAAATACTAATAATAAGAGGCTTGTTTTAGATGATATATTGATTTATTAAGTCTACAAACCAAGTGATTGTTCACCTCTAAAATGAAACCTTCATTTTAATTTAAACTTCTTCTTTGAGGTATTTGTTGAGGAATGTCATTTCTATATCCATTTGATGCAACTTCATATCAAAATGAGCTACCAATATCGTGATTATTCGAAAATGATTCCTTTTTTGAAACATGAGAGAAGGTATCATGATAATCAATCACGTGGCTAAGAGTCTTGCATTATATCTTTTAATATTTTCTAAAAAGTCTCTTTTGGTTTTAAAAATTCTACTTACATCCAATGGCTTTTCCACCTTTAGGAAACTTAACAAGATCCCAAACTTGGTTATTAACCATTAAATCTAACTTATCCCTAATAGAATTATACCATAATATAGGCTTATATCCACTCATAGCTTATGAAAACATAATAAGGTCATCACCAACACTAATGCTCATGTCATATTCTTATAGATACACAACATAATTTGAGAAAATTATAGGTTTTCTAACTGTTAAATATATTCTCAATATTACATCAATATATTCAACTTAAAAATGTTAAGTAACTAGATTTATAGAAATATCGATGTGTTTCTTCAATGATTAGTTTTTTTAGTTATAAAATCTTAATAATTATTATGAAACAAAACCAATTTATGTGAAGATTTAGGAGTAGGTTTAAAACTGTTATCCTTTTAAAGAACTGAGTTTTGAGGTTGACTACTTTTACTAATCTCATAATTCTCAAGGAACTTGAATATTTAGATTCCATAATTTTTGTTACACAAGATGGACAATAAAATTTGTATCCCTTAGAATTTTCTGTACATGCAAAGAAATATTCACTGAATGTTCTTGAATCTAATTTTATCTTATGTGAATCGTATACTCTAACTTTAACCGGGTAAATTTATACATAAACATGCCTTAAACTAGGTTTTCAACCTTTCTATAACTCAAATGGTATTTTGTGACTGCCTTGGTTGGAACCCTATTTAGTATATACGTAATTTTTAGAGCTTCATTCCATAAAGATAATGGGAGCTTGGAGCTACTAACCATACTCCTTATCAAATCCATCAATATTCAGTTTCTCCTTTTAGCCATACTATTTTGAGATGGTGAGTCTAACATTATGTATTGTGCCACAATACCTTGTTCCTCAAGAAACTTTACAAATGAACCTTATAATTATCCCTTTTTAATGTACCTTCCACAATACTCACCATTTCTATTTGACCTCTCGTCTTAAGTTGTTTGAATAATGGTTTTTTTACTTTTGCATTATAGACCTTAAAAGTATATGATGTTTCACTTTTATTCATAAAAAATAGAGATGCATATATCGTATATAGTTATTAATAAAGGTAATGAGATATTTCTGACTATTAAAGGATGCATCATAAAAACCATAAATAGCAATGTGCATAATCTATAAAAAAAAAAATTAGAAGTCCTTCCGATACCTTTCTTGAACTTGTTAGTTTGCTTTTCTTTAATATAATTTATATAAGTACTAAAATCAACAAAATCAATAGCCTCAAGGACTCCATTATTTACCAATCTTTTAGTCTATCAATGAAGATATGACCTAATATCATATGCCAAAATATAAAAGATCTCTCATTTATAACCCCACGTTTAATGTCAATATTATTACCATGCAAAATCATAAGGCTATAATCAAGGGTAGGATTTAAATGAAATTTGAATAATCTATAATCCATAATACCATTACCAACTAAAACATTGTATTTATATAAATGAAAGGAGTTACAATGAATTTAAAATTAAAGGCACAACAGAAAAGTTTTAAAATTGAAATAAGGTTTATTGAAAAATATAAAACATAAAAGGTTTTTTTTAAGGTTTAAAACAAAACAAGAAAAAAGGACAAGCCTAGAGGTCCCAACCACATCTTCACGTGAAGGTAGTGTTTCTTGAACAGATGACACATTCATTTTTCAACTATTTTTTTAAGTAGCCCTACATGGTATTGTCATTAATTGTAAAACCAGAATCAATCCACCAAATTTTATGAGAAACATGAACTATATTAGATTCAAAACACACTAAAAAGATGAGATTACCTTTCTTTTCAAGTCTATGCTTGAATGTGGGATATTTCTTTACATGTCCTTTCTTCTTGCAAAATAAAAATTTGACATTGCCCCTGTTAACTTGATAAAGAGGCATTTTCCCTTGCTTGATTCCATGGGCTTTAATTAGAGGTTCATCCACTCAAAGTGCTAAATCAAGGTCCATGCAACCTAATGTAAGAAGAAATTTCTCCTTCCAATCAACATAATTATAAACACTTATAATAGCAACGTTAAATGAATTAAAATTCAGAATAAATAAAGTTTGAATAATTATAAATAAACAACAAAGCTTACTAAATAAAACATGTGATGAAGCCAAACACAAAACATTTACCCATGTAAGTTAATCTAGAAAAATAAATTAGCTTAGATTATAACATCCAAGCAATTTAAATTACTTTATGATGGGACTAACATTTATTTCTAAAAGAATTTTCTAGGCCTCTAGGCAATTAGATTAATATTTTTTTTTATTATTATTTCTATCTCATCCTAATCTATCACTTAAATATAAAAATTACCATATTGGGG
>Ga0325411_1001776_pt1 | contig 24101 bp, 9 predicted proteins | sample PopdelMetagenome_13_FD_206181 | JGI IMG/M metagenome (GOLD analysis project Ga0325411, IMG submission 206181) | Populus deltoides microbial communities from Bellville, Georgia, United States - Xylem-PdIQD-R4 | ecosystem: Host-associated > Plants > Phyllosphere > Stem > Wood/Secondary xylem... | reverse complement strand
TCTAAAATGCGATTTGAACGATTTCAGACTTGTTTCCAGCTAATTTGATCGTTCCGAATGCAATGGTATGGTTCGATCATTGAGATTTGAGACCGAAAGTGGTGTTTGTGAATTAACAAAAGAGATTGCTCGATTAGGAGGCATCTAAAGGTCATCGTGGTGGTCGATGGAGATGAAGAAGAAGAAGGTGCATATGTTTACCCAATTACATGTGCTGAACTGCTAAGTGGGGAGAATTTTAATTGCTATGAAGGAAGGCAAAATTGGGACACTCTGGACACCCGATCATGTGGACAATTAGAGGTGTAGAGTGAAAATTGACGAAGACCAATCTTAATGAATCTAAGCACTGGTAGTCTCACCAGATGTTGAGAAATCATGTATTAAACCAGTATATTTCAGATCACTTGTAAAGGAAAGCCGCGACAAAGCTAGCAAATGGTTGTATATACGGAAAGATAGTACGATGGATAGATATGGCCTAAGAAGTTCTGTCTAGGAGATTGGGTTTTAAGCGGGACCAGTGTGACCCCTCCAATCTTTCCTGAGAACTTGCTTAGTGGAAGGATTATCCATACGATACTATTTTCGTATATATAGCAGCTTGTAATGAAACGGTTGAAGACTAGCAAGATGACGGCACAAGGGAACAGTTGGGTTCCGTATGATCAAGGATTTGATGGAGTGGTGATTTCTCCAAAGAAGTTAGATTCGGTGACTGTGATTTCTCAAGGGAAGAATTGATGAAGACCTTGATAATGGAAGAGAAATACAGCAAGGGGATAAAGATTGGCACCCTATTTTGACTTGGACAAGTGTTATGATAAGATGAGTTGCTGTCAAACATAAGCAAGGAATAAGGAGAAATCTGGAGAACAAAAATTGCACGAGGGTACACAGAGATTGTGCAGGTGTACCCATAGGATCCAATGAGGTACTGTAATGAGACAACAGGTGCAAGGAGAAGAAGTGTTCCCAGATCAAGCTCAGAGTAGAGACTGTGTAGAGATTGTACAACAGGAAGTCTCTTATAATCTTGATGAAGACAACATGCGAAGACCTTTCCAATGCATGCAAGGATGGAAAGAGAGCTATTGTAGAAGCACCTAATTGAAGGGGTGCAAACGCCTATAAAAAAAGGCGATCGCCTATGATGAAAGGTGAAGACACCAAAGAGAGTTGGTGTAGGTGGAGCTATCAAGCAGAAAGGCACAGAAGCTCCAAACATAGAAATCGAGGTGGAGGATTGCGACGAGTATACCGCAACTTTCTCTTTCTATGTAATCAGTGGCAGTGATCTCCCATAGTGCACATGGTGGTAGATACTTTTGGAGCCACTTTGAAGCATCCCAGCTGAAAGAGGATGCGACCGCCTATGAAAGACGAAGACACCTTAGAGAGAAGGTGTGAGGGCCACGATAGGAGCTCCAGATCAGACCGCCTCATGATAACGGGCGAAGACACCTTAGAGAAGGTGTGAGGGCCATGATATGAGCCCCAATTCAGAACGCCCCAGAGCCAATATGATGGCTAGACATGAATGGACAGGTGTATAGCCAATGAAGTGGCTATGATGAGTATGAAGACAAATGCAAGATTGACTTTCATGGATATTGCCCCCATGCTAAAGATCAATGAGCTAGAAGACATTTGCCTTGGACAATAAGTGGATGACTTGTGCAGCATTAAGACGCGGCTGCTATGAAGGAGCAGAGGGCATGCGCAGGTTCCGGGAACAAGTTGACTCTTGTCAAGGTGGTGAGCTCGGTAATGACATTGTAATACTTAGAGTATGAAGACAGATATGGATCAACCTTTAATGGGCTACCCCCATGGTTAAAGGTGGAGAGCTACCTGGACTCTTGAGACTAAGAGCGAGAGACTCACGGAGAAGTAAGGCGTGGTTCCTAGGGTGGAACAGAGGGCAGGCGCAACTCTTGGATAAGTAGACTCTTGGAAAAGTGGTGAGCTTGTGATCACATTGAAATACTCAATGACCGTCGCACTTGGGAATATTTGTTTGAGGGGGTGTTGTAAGCCTTGGTGTAAGGCTTGAAAATCATTCCGGACTGAGCATGGTTGATACGCTCAAAGGGGAATGTTGTGTTGAAGACGCTCTCAGAATGGAAGCTTGGAAAAGAGCTGCAGAATGCAAACTTGTGCTGAAGAAGTAAGAGGACAATTGCCCATACAAATGGCAAAAGGGGTGATTGTTAGGATATTGCCATTTTGTGGCAATACCCCACCACCAAGCAAGTGGAAGCACCACTAGTGCCACAATTAGTGGCATGCTTTAAGGCTTTATTGGCCCCTCCATGTTGACCATATTTGCCTATAAAAGAGGCATGTTTGTGAGAGCAAAATGAGAGGGTTGAGAGAGTGAGAGAACGTGAGTGTGTGTAAAAGAGTAGAGAGAAAAGAGAGAGAGCTGCAATGGCAGCAGCCTTGCTGCCATTGCAGCAGCAGCAACAGTAGTGTGTGAGAGCTGGGAGTAGAGTAGAGTGGATGTAATCCTCCTCCTCCATGTATTTATTGTATCCTTTCTCTATCTCTAATAAAATGGACCTCTCCCGTGGATGTCGGCAATTTGCCGAACCACGTTAAATATTGTGTCAGTGTGCTTAGCCTTCAATGGACAACTATCAGAACACCACAGGTCCGCGCATGGGGAGTCGGAATCCCCCAACAAGTACCATCGATGCATAGAACCAAAATCATGTTTGCCAGCTTCCTTAGTTATTTTCAATATTGATGAACCTGTAGTAGGGATTGGCTCCTATATTTTGTATCCTTGATTCATGAATTCATTCATCAAGAAGTGTCTACAATCAAGACTAACACCCATATGAATTTCAAGATTCTTAATAGCCTATTGACCAATTTACTCATGTAATTTTTCTTAACAGGGACATGCCTCGTGATTAGATTGTCCTCCCTGAAACGTCATCATAAAAACCTTGTCAAAAAGGGGAGAACTAAGACACAATTTAAAGTTCCAAATTTGTTTTACATCATATATATATATATATATATATATATATATATATATATATATGTTTCGGACTTCCATAATGAAATTATTTGAGAACAGTTTAGAAGTCAAAATTTACTCACCAAGCAAGCTCCAAGTAACAATACAATTTGCTGTGTCTCAAAGGAAATGCATAAGGTATAATAAAAGAGGCAACACCCGAACCAATACCTAAATGAGATGAACTATTTGTTTTTCAAGTAGAGTGTATATCGACACAGATAAATACATATAATTGACAGATAAACTTGACTTAATTGTACTTGTAAGTAATTTATATGCACTGCCTTTCTTATCTCCTTTTTTCCAACACAATGAGCTATTCAATTTGATAAGAATAGATAAACTATTTATTTTTCAAGAAGAGTATATATTTACACAGATAAATACATATATTTGACATATAAACTTAACTTCTATGTAATTGGCAATTGTAACAACTAATTTTAACGTAACTTTTAAAATAAAAAAATTACAACTTTCTAAATTAAAAATACACAACTTTATTTTAAGTAAAGTTTTAATAGAAACAACTTTTCATTCACAAATCCATAAAATAGGCCAAACATGTCATATGCAGTTCTGATGTTAGGTAGTAATGATGCACTTCCATCTTCTGCTTAAACAACCATGTTTTTTTAATGGGAAGTGAACTGATTGAAGCAAGTTGTTCATCTATCCTGAACAATCCATATATATTCAACTAATTGACGAATGCTCGATTTCATTGTTAAAAGCAAGATAAATTACCTTCTTTGTGATGTTGATTATTGGGTGATCATTTTATTTTAGCTATAGTTACTTCTAGGTCCTTTTTATTTTCAAAGAATCATTTTATTTTAACTTAATTTATTAGGTTTAGATAATTTTTTAATTTTATATTAGAGTTTTGTTGATCGATCTATCATCATGAGTTCAAATTTTATTATTTATATTTCATTTAATAAAAATTAAATATACGATAACCTATACAAGACTTTTACTTAAAATATATATTAAAAAATTATATAAATTACACTTAATAACTTTCTAATGTGATTCCTAATATGTCATATTGTGTATAGCTTGACTTTTCTAATTGTCGAAGGACAAGTTCCAATAAAAGTAAGTTAGCAAAACGCTTCATAAATTTGTTTGCATGTCACTTCCATTTCTTAATAGAACACATTGAGATGAAAAAAGATGAAGCATAGGCTGTTTCTCACCTTCCATGATGGTACACTTGCCTGTAGGACTAAACAGCTGGCATGCAGTGCTGTTGCCAGTGCTTTCAGAATTGTGTTGTGCCCGTGTTGAGAGAAGGATCTCCTGGCATTTTCCTCGTTGAGGACATTTGTCGAACACTAGCGGACTTTTAAGTGACGATCTCTTAAAAAATCAACGACTTTGAGAGAGCATAAACAGCAAAAGAAAGGAAAAGGTGAGAATTCTTTAGGGCATGTTCTTTTGTTTTTAGAAGGTTCCATGTCTGGTATTTGAACTGGAAGACCAAGACAACGTGTTGTGAACAACTAGGCATAGCCCATGTACTAAATGGTCCAATTTCGTTAGCTGGATCTCACTATAATTTGTCCAAAAAAGGCTCATATGGGATTGGAGACGAGGGCTTTAAGTAAGAGGTTTTTTTTTTTTTTTTTTTTAAAATTTGAACTGTAAATAAATTTATTTAAAGAAATAGCATAGTAAAAAAATAAAATTGATTGGTGCTTCTTACAATGTTCCCTGGAACCGTTTTACTTTTTTCTCATAAGAGATATTGTTACATATGGTGTGCGTTCCTTTGTCGTTTTCTTCTTGTCTTCTCAATGTTATGCATGTTTTGCTTTGTTTCTGGTAGCTCAATGATAGAGAGTTCTAAAATTTTTTACGAAAACTGAGGTGACGAATTTACCGGGAAGTGCTGGGTTCAGTCGCTCCAATCCATACTGTGTAGTGCCGCAAGGAAAGGCTTGATTCTTCGAACCTTTTGCTATGGCTTAATTTTCCTATAATTTAAGTATATTCGTTATCTACTCAATTTTAAATTTCCTTTTTGCTTCTTCTGATACTTAATAGATTACATTATTGACATTGATAAAAGACTCTTAACGTCTTGATTTATTGAAAGAAATTGGTGGCACTCGAGTGTATGAAGAGAGAATTTGGGCAAGTTTGAAAACCATGCAGGAAACATACAAGGAAGGAATGGTTGAGTCGGGGACAAAAGAAAGCAAATAATTCAAGTTGTTCAGCGGATGAAATTCAAAGATTGCGGTAGTAAAACTGCAGCGGTAGTAAACTGCAGCGACAAGTAAGAACATTTTGTTTCGACAGTTCCACGGCAGCAACAAATAAAACAAAGGTATTGGGCTAGAGTGGTAAGGACTTGTTCCTTTCTTTGCATCCGGGTTAGAATTTTCTTGTGCACGTCTGTCATCCTTGTGGTGCCTTACATGCTCACTGGATTTGCAGGATGTTCAGTGAGCCGTGAGATCAGTTGTCATGCGCGCAAGCTGGCCCGGACACCCACTAAATAAAAAAAATATATGTTGTGCCGGTCTCATGAACGCAATCATGTTCTGGTAGTGGAACTGATGCAATCAGATAATTTTTATTATGCCCAAGTAAGATTTTCGCAATCAAAACAAACGTACTATTTATTCAATTTTTTCTCATGTTATATTATTTTTTGAAATAAATTTGTTAAGTTTGCTGATTTGAAAAAAAGAAAACTCCTTCAAGTAGAATCTCTACTTTCTAGTACTGCCCTAAAAAGGAGGCTATTTAAAGCTACAAGTTCGGTCGTCACTCGATCTTAATCCCTCGTTTTGATTACATTTAAAAAGAAATGTAAAGATTTTCAAAAAAATATATTTTTAACGCAGTTCGGCCACTGATTGGCCATTTTATAATTTTAGACTGTTTACTTATCATTTTGTATTTACAAATTTGCTAAAAAAGATCTAGCAAATGCTCGGATGATAAATAAAATGATAAACAAAATAAAAAAAAATAAAAGAAGACGAAAAGGTTTCTAAAGTGTCCTTAATGATAATGTAAAGTCCAAACTTAAACACAAAATATCAATGATAAAGCACGAGAAACAATTAAAAAATTATAATAATTATAATTAATAAGATTAATAAAAATAACAAAGTCAAGGTTACAAGTCTAAAAACATCTCTACACAAATAAATGATTGTATATCTTTGAACCCTTAAACATCTTTTAAACTTTATGGATATCCTATTCTTTCAAAAACACGAACTTAAACACAAACCTTACCTTATATTACATGCTTTTAAAATCTTTTTCTTATAAAAATAATTTGTTTGTGTTGGTAAATTTTAGCCTCTCGGAAATGAAGAAAGATGTTTTTCGATCAAAATCATAACTTAATCTTGTGTTGCATATCATTCTTTATAATATTGAATCATGGATTTCCATCAATAAATAGGAAATAAATTAATACAATATAAAGCAGATGCTTTTTAAAGGCCAGAACTCTCATTTTGAAATCCAATCTCTTCTTTCTAAAATAGCCCTTTATTTGCCAAATATTTCATCTACGTAATTCATTTTTCAAAATAGCACTAAATTCTTGGGATAAGTATTCTTTTTCAACCAACACCCATTTAAATGTGTGCCTAACATAAAACCTAAAATTATTTCACAACACTTGAATGATCTATTTTGGACTTTCTAATCAAAGAAATTTAAATGTCCGTGTGATTAAAATACTTTTATATTTACATCTTAATGATTGCATTATAAATATTGGAATTACATGAGCATAATCATTAAAATATAAATATGGCTTGGTCTTGAAACATAAAAAGATGATTGCTTGAAAAAATATATTTTATAACAAAACTTTTCATGGCTAAATTTGCAAAAAGTTCTTAAAAATAATAATAATGATGATGCTAATGATGTATGTCTTTTAATGGCTATCAAAAAGATGAATACAACTAGATCAACTAGGGGGCAATTTAGTTTGAAAAAACCCTTTGCAAATAAATATCCAAATTATGACATGAAAAACCCTATCATAAGTCATGAGTGGTAAAGGAAACAACTTCTTCATAGTGATTATGAAAAGTGAGCAATAATGAACATATATCATCATACTACACTGTAACAATAAATAAAACCAATATGGGATAAGATGATGAACAAACCATGCCTAAAAGTGGAGAACATGAGAAGACAAACCGATAGTGAGCCTAGAAGGCACTTATGTCACCTAAACAATTCAGGCAAGCTGCTAGAGATCAGTTATCGACACTTCCACAACTAAAAGTCTTTATAGAAATAGATGATATAAAAAAGAGATATTGAACTTCCAAAATATAAAATTTGTGATTTCCCTCATCTTCAAGAGGTATCATTTAGAAATAATATCATAATCATTTGCTATTATAAAACAAATTCCCCCATATAATTGAAAGTTCCTTCAAACTTATCTCTCAATAAGAAATAAGTATATTTTCAAACATTACTTCAAGATAGATGATTGCTTTATAAAATGACAAGTTTTTAGAATCATTTCGAGCTGGTCTCTTTTTAATATGAGTAAAATTTTGAAATCACTTCAAGATGATTTTTCTATGAAATGACAAACAAAAAAAGACAAGTTAAAAATCACTTTGAGTGAGTTCCTGTAAAAATATCATTCTTCGAGAATGGTTTCCTTTTGAGTTGACCCATTTAAATTTCTTCAAGGCTAGTCACCTGATAATTGGACCCCATTTAAATCTTCTGTTGAGGTTAGTCACCTAATAATTATACCTTGTTTAAATTTTATATTAAGGTTAGTCACTTGATAATATTGACCCATTTGTATTTCATGTTGAGGCTAGTCATGTAATAATATGGACCCATTTTTCTTTTATATTGAGGTTGGTCACCTGATAATGAAATCCTGTTTTTATTTTATGTTGAGGTGTGTCACCTTATGATACGTACCTTTTTATTTTATGTTGTTGGTCACTTGATAATATAAAGCCCTTTTATTTTATATAGAAGTTGGTCACTTGATAACATGGACCATTTTCATTTTATATTGAGATTGGTCACCTAATGATATGGAATTTTTTTTTCTAATTTCATGATAAGTTTGGTCATTTTACAATTTAACCTGTTCAATTTTCATATCGAGTGTTGTTATCTATTTTGGGACCCTACATAAATACATAGAAAATCATAAAAGAAAACAAAAAAACAAAAACAAATCAGAAAAAGAAAATACAAAAACAATTATAAAAACTAGAAAATATATAAGTGGATAAAACATGAAGAGTGCCTAGAAAATTATCAAAGATTGGGAGGGGAGGATCAAAATATACAAGGTTGGAAAAATTAACAGTCTAAAATGGATTGGTGAAGGCCCCTTGAATAGAAAAATTGAATTTGAGAAGGAAAATTCAAAATTGAATGTTTAATGACTTAATTGGAATTTTTCAAGGTTTAATTGAATTTATTAAGGGTTTAATTGGAATTTTTCAAGATTTAATGACTTAATTGGAATTTTTTAAGGTTTAATTGAATTTATTAAGGGTTTAATTGGAATTTATTAAGGTTTAATGACTTAATTGGAATTTTTCAAGGTGTAATTGAATTTATTAAGGGTTTAATTGCAATTTATTAAGGTTTAATGACTTAATTGGAATTTTTCAAGGTTTAATGACTTAATTGGAATTTTTCAATGTTTAATTGAATTTATTAGGAGTTTAATTGCAAGAAAATTAGAGTTTGAGGGTCAAATTGCAATTTTAAAAAGCTATTGTTGTCAAAACAAGGGTTTAATTGTATAAATATTAAAGTTTGATGGTCAATTTGAGGCTTGACTGAAGAAGTTCAAAATCAAGGACCCAAACTGTAAAAGGCATGAGACTTCAGGGATTGACATTGGTTTTATTAGGGGTCACATTGAAAAACATTGAAAGTTTATTAATCAATTACAGGTCAAAATACATAAATTGATAACCAAGAACTTAATTGAAAAAGACTTTGAACTTTGGGTTGACAATTGAGTTTGATAGGGGTAAAATTACACAAGTTTAAAAGTTATAAGACAATTACTGGTGCAATTAAAGAAAATAAAAAGATCAAGGATTAAATTGAATTTTTGCCAAATTCCTAATTTCTCGGTAACCTAGACAACATATTGTTTGGTTCATGCTCAAAACATATCGTTTGGAATAGAGGGTAGACAAAATGTTGTTTGCCCACTATTCATCTTCTTCTTTGAGCAATTCTGGGCCAATCGAGTTGGTATCTTCAAACGAATGAATGTGAAGCTATAGACCTTTAAATTGAGCAAGGTTGGATCCAAAAAATATATGCACCTGCTTTACCATCTTCTGGTAGTCTTTGATGACGATGACGTCACAATTGCTGCAACAAGGCTTTGAATGTGGTTAACTCAGTCAGCCATGACTATGATACCAATTGTGCGAAACTACTTTTTTTTTTTATGTATTCACACTTCAAACCTTTTCGGTGAGTTCTTATCAAAAGTTGATTAAGTTTCTCTCAAGATTAAAAGGATGAAAACAACTCCTTACCCTTTATGTTTTGTAAAACCACTAAAATCTCTAAAATCAAGTTTGTTGCAAAAACTAACAAAGTACAAAGCTTTCAGCTATTAAAACCTGTCTAAAACCCTTCTATTTGGATCAATGGGTTAAACATTGATCAATCATGATCAATCCTTGATTGAATCCATTAAAAAAAAACTTAGCAAAAGCTTATAAATACCCATTAAAAATTCAGAGAAAAAGAAGGAGAAGGAGGAGAGAAACATATTGATAAAAAGATCTAGTTATGAAGGTTCATGAGCCTAGTACAAAGGTTTTTTTAAGCTTTGAAAAGGTAAAGATTTGTGGAGGAAATTTTTGCAAAAGATAGCAAAAAGGACAATAACCATTGATTGAAGCTTTGAAGCTATAAGCCTTTTCTAAACTAGAAGGTGATGTCCAAGAGGCATGCCTCTAGCTCTTCATTATATGTTTTAATAATGTTTTGAACTTGTTTTGGTGTTATATTATGTTGAGCTTGGATTTTGATTAATGCAAAAAAAATATTGTCTTTCTTTGCTCAAACCTGATTTTTAATGTTATTTGATGCCAAAAAGATGTTTGTGATTTTTTTTTTAGAATGAAGTGGTTTTGGAACTGTCCAAAAGTGGCAGTAGGCTTTTGATGTTTAATTTGATGTATGTTTTTGGTTTCTGGGTTTATGTGAGTCTTATTGAATGTTAAAATATCAATTTTGAACATTAGATTGTTGAATATGTTTGGTGTTTTAATTTGGTAGTTTTATGAATTGGGATATTAAGCATGATTTGTTTTTTATTCAGGTGTTGTTTGTTGTTCATGTTAGTTCAATCATATATAACAATGATAATATGGTTTGAGTGAACCAAAAAAGCTTGGTTTTAGGTCTTGGAATGCATTTTCCAGGGATAGGTAGTAACTAAGTTTTTTGGGTTTGAGTTCTTTATGTTGTTAGAAAGAACATTATGCTGGCTTCATAATCTGGATCAATTTTGGTCCAATTCTTTACACCAACAACTTTGTGAGATTTGTTTAATCAATGGTTAATTTACATCAATAACTATTTTTTCCGGATTTTAATCCTAGGGTTTCGTCTTTGCATCGAAAACTATTTTGATCAAATCATAATTATTGGTTGATAATCGTTGATGTTTGATGCTTGATTATTGTTTAGTAATTGATTTCTAGCATGCCTGTCTTTGTTTTGTTCTTATTTGGTCAGAATTTTGATACTAGGCATGTTCTTCATATTCTTGAGTTTTCTGGATTTTGATCTATTTGGACAAAAAAACTTTCATGTTTTTTTTTTTGCAAGTTTGATATGTTTTGATTTTTGGGGTCAAACTAGTGGTTTTTTATTTGTTTTATGGTCAAACCAAAGATTTCAGGTAAACTTGATTTGATCAAATTTAGATTAGATAGGTAAGGCCTAGTTTGGTTCCCAGTCTTTTTATAAAGAAATTTTTGGCAAGGGTGTATTTGGAAAACATGTCCTTAAGCCTATTTTAACAATTTTGTTCAAAAGAAAATGAGTTTTTGTCAAACAAAGCATTAAAAATAATAAAACATATTTTCAAAAAAATAAAAGTTTTTTTTTTGCACAAGGCCAAGAATACTAAAAATTATTTAAGCATTTTTTTTTAAATCTAAAATACTTTGGCATGTTTTAAGAAAAAGTGTTGAATGGATTTTACAACAAGTTTGTAAAATTCCAATAGATTTTGACCTACATTTCAAAAATATTAAAAACTTATTTCTGGAAAGGAAATATATTATTCAATTTTAATATAAAGAAAAGAAAACCTTTATGGGTGTCAGTACTTCAAATATTATTAGGAGTAATATTACTCATTCACTTCTAATATAAGGATAAAAAATTACAAGCAATTTTATCTGAAATATTATTTGGAATGATATAATAGTAAAAAATTTCAATTTTGTTCCGAAAAAAACCTCAATGATAATTAAAGATATTTCAACTTATATCTCATAATACAAGAGTCATGAAAATCTGAGATATTATAGAGAATAGAAAAAATATAAAGTGTAAAGAAGCTATGTGTGCTTTCGTTATTGAGATGAAAAAAAAAATGGAGGAAGATAAGAGAGAAAAAGGTAAACCTTTTAACTTTGAAAATCAGCCCAAAAAAGTTACAAGGTAACTTGGTTGGGATAAAAATAAAAGTTCAAGGTAGCTCGGTCAGGTTGATAGATTCAGCCCAACCGAGCTATATATAGCTTGGTTGGGTAAGCTCAATTTTTATTTTTAGTGTGTGTGTATATATATATATATATGCATAATATTTTTAAAAATAGTTAATTTGGTCCTTGAATATAACAAATGTGGGAGAAAAGCTATTAAAGAAAAAATGTACTCTAACAAAAGTTGCACTAGTATAGTGACTTGAAGAAATTCAATAATCCGTAATTCTTTTCTTTGATTTGTAGGCAATTTGAAACCAGAACTCGAGAAGAAAAATTATTTACGCGGATGGCGCAGCCTTGTCTAGTCTTCTTTCGGCCGCGGGACACGGTAATCATTCTTCCGTTATTTTCCTCCGATGTTTATCACGATGAGATTTCCTCCGCCATTCTTTCAATTAAGAATCATCCTTAATTTTTCTCCATTCATCATCCTCTAGCCTTGGTCAAGCCACGTTTCACCATCTATCAATTTGTCACCCCGTGATTTTGGTCTAACCCACTTACAAAATGATGCAGCATATAGTTCTAGGATTTCTCGAGTTTTAAAAATTACAATCTAACACACACACACACACACACACACTCACACTCAAGCACCGAAATTTCAACTCTAAAATATTGAGAAAACTTTAATGTATTCTGAAAGGTTTGTATTTTTTATGTATTCAATGATATAGCCTGACCTGTAAAAACAGAAAATTCCAAGTATTCAGATAAAGATTTAATAATACTATATGGAGATTTGACCCACGTAAACTATGTGAATGGTCTAATAAATATTTTTATGAACTACTAAAGAGAAACGTGTTGTATCACGCAAAACAAAAGTTTATTCAAAACATCATGGTTGTTGAATTTTACAGTACAAAAAATAATATATAGTCCTCCTAAATAACCCTAATAAATCCTTATTGGATTACAAACTAGTGAGCCCAAGTTAATAATCAACTAACAAAAGCTTAATACATAAAAGAATTCTAAAATATTGATTTTGAGCCAAAACAAACTCAAACTAAAATATAAGCCATCAATTAAATGTAAATATCTGCATAATAAAATAAAACAACAAATAAAATTTAAAATAATTTAGATTAATACAAAAAGATAATTTATTCCAAAAATAATTTATCATTAAATATTTCAACATTTATTTCCTTGTGTAGCTGAATAAATACGAAATTCTTAAAATAAATGATTTTGAAATATTAAGGAATCATCAACACATTTGAAAACTATATCATTGTTTATTAAAAATTCTTGTAAAACTAAAAAACTCTAAAAAATAAGTTGTTGAATATCTTTGTATTATTAGAAAAATAATCGTCTTCAAATATAAAATCCACAAGTTAAAAGATAATAAATAACAAAACATGGATTACTATTTTCTAAAAAACAAAAATTAAAAGGTGCTAGCTTTTTTTCAAAAAAAAAAAACTATGAAACTAAAGTGGGATACACACCTTCAAACAAAAGAAACTAAAAGAGAAAAACATGTTATGAAATGTGAAACACAAGGTCACGTACGTGTTTTGTTCCAACTAGCATCAATATCATTGTACTTCTTTTCTTGGCTCGTGGAATAAGTTGAAAGGAACAACCAACAACCTGTCGTTGTTAATTTCTCATATTTCAAACAAACTTAGATATGGACAAAAACTAATTATTAGTTTATAAGTAAAGCAAGTGAACTTAACGAACAAACAGAGCATATAATTAGATTGGTGGCCCTTACAATGCTATTTACCAGATTAAAAAAAATCTAAAAAAAACAATTAGAAGATGATTATGTTTTTTAAAAAATAAGAGGAATTCAATAACTATATTAAATCTTGATTGATTTAATAATACAATAAAAAAATAAGGTAACAACAACAAATTAAAAAAAAATATTTCCCGGGGCAAAGCTGGGCTAACACATGAAACTCGTGACTTGGACATGAGATATGTCCAGATTACATGTCTATCGTGCATCCTAGGTCATGAGATTGAGATAATTTAATAGAAAAAAGAAATTGATGATAAATAAAAACAAAATTGAAAAATAAATACAAATATAAATCAAGATATTTAATATCACAACATGTATCATTTATCCAATTGAGTTTATTAAAATCAATTTGTAACAAAAATCAATACACACATAAAATTTATTGAATAAAAGAAAAGAAAAAAATAATACTATGCAGGGCTACACATTTTAAAAATATTATAACAAAAAATTATTTTTAAGAAATAAATTTAATTTGTATAAAATATATAAAAAAATTAAATCATACTAACATCATTAAAAGTTAAATACACCGAATATAATTAAAATAGCATCGCCATTTAAAATATGCTAAATAAGCAAAAGAAAACAAATCATAGAAAAATGGTATCAACTAAAACATAAACTTAAAAATTATATAAAAAATGTATTAATTAAAAAATAAAAAAAAAAGAATGAGGTCAAACGTTATTGGGCCAAATAAGCCATGCCAAGCGCTTGGCCCATCAAGAAGTGGCGCATGCGAGGTCTTTTTTTAAGTTAATGGATCATCCGCCCCATTTTATTTTGACAAAAATAGATGATGCATTGTCTGAATTCCCAGATTTCGACCACTGTGGTGTCAGAAAAATGGGGTTTATGTATTTTTTCATTCAAAACCTATTTTTGACCTAAAACACATAGAAAACACCCTAGAAACCTTGTTGAACCAATCCATGGCCTCAAAAAATGCAAAAAAGAAAGAAAACACCTCAAACCCTAAAATCAACCTGAAACCAAAACTCTTCCTGAGCTCATATTTGTTTCTTAGGAACTTTCATGGTAGAAACACCTAGTTCGAACTCCTCTTATCATATAGAACCATTTGATACAAAAATCGATTGTTTTAATAGTTAGAATCGTCGCCAATTACAACTTAATTTCTCACTTTATGCTGGAAGTCGAAGATCCTCTCTCTCCTCCTACCAAAAAATGATTGAAAATTAGAAAAATAAAGTTTGGTATCAAAATTGAATTTTTAAAAATTAAAGGGACCAGTTACCTAAAAGCCAAATAAGATGGGGGATGTAAATGAACTTTTAAGACAGATTTCAAAGCCACCACCTATTTTACCCTTTCTTTTAACTTCAATCCTTTATCTTTCAATGAAACCCTCCCTCTCAAAAAATATGCAATTGAGTGCTAATTTGAGCTCAAAATGGCTAAATCATGCAAAATAAAACTTCAAGGATCAAATCCAATTTTTTTTTTAAAAAAAATCAATGCTCCAATCTATAGTGATCTACAAGATGGTAAACAGTATTTGTGCTCCAGTACAAGAAAGAGCTCTTTTAGTTTAAAGCTAGTTATTTGATCCGCTCTTCTACCCCGGTCGGATTTTTTTTTGGCAAATAAAAACAATAAATATGCAACCTTTTCAAATGCATTTTTTTACAAAAAAAATCCTAATTATAAATCTAAAAGCCTATGCATGAATTTAATTTAATTAATCAAGAACTATTTGTGCTAATAAATGTAAAAAAAAGTGTTAATGCGTCCACTCGACTCATCTAGCTGCATATCAAATAATATTTTTTCTATAACAAGATAATTAATGTGTAAGTGTTATTAATGTGTTTTTTGATATTGTGTAAAAAGCATAATTGTGAATAAAAAAGGTGATGCTTACATATAATAAACTAAAAGAATGGAGATAAGAACAAAAAGAATGGTGTAAATAGGACAGATGTAGAATGATAAATACTTCAAGAGTAAATAGGACAGACACAACCACAATTGAGCTTGACAATATACCAAATCCTGGGCACGCTAGGTTTGATGCTAGCCAAACTCAGCCACAATTAAGCTTGATAGTGTATCAAGCCCCGAGCACGCCCAAGGGAATGACCATTCTCCCTGGGCACGCTCAAGAGGATGATCATATCATCCTCTTTAAGCATGCCAAAGGGAATGAGCATCCTCCTTAGGGCCTATAAGAATGACCATCCTCCCTTAGGCATGCCCAATAAGATGACCAGACTCTCTTGGGATCACCAAGGGATAGACCTAGCCTCCCTTGGATAAAGCTCAACTTTTATGAGATCACGTACATTTGACATCTTGAACCCTAACCTTCCTACACCTTTTAGGTGTATAAAGTCCTTAAAGGACCCATTATATTTCCATCAAACATTAATATAGATGTAAGAGATACTTATCCCTAGTTAAATGTTATTAAGGTAAAATTACACTTCAGACCCTTCTCTTCATTAAAGAACAAGACTCATGGGCTATTAATACACCATGAGACTTTTAGAACAAAGGTTTACAATCTTCATTATCTACTACATATATATTTTTAAAGCATCTTTTTTTAGAATATTATTGTATTTTCTCTCTCTAAAAAGATACTTATTTAAGCATCGGATAGTCCCCCCTCCATCAAATGGGACCTTTTGTAGGTACTAGTTATAAGCCACCATGGCCTACCAAGCACCAAGTATAAGTTATCAACCACCTTGACCAGAGAGAATGGTTGAGATTGTTAGGATCAATTGATTAACTGACTGTCCAACCTGAGAGCTCTATTCCTAGGCTACTTGGATTTTTAGGACATCATCACTAACCCCACACAATAGATTAAAGACCATTATGTCATGGTGAATATACAATATTGTCCCCAATGCCTAGTTTAATAGTTTTATTTTGCAAGGGTAGTTTTTGGCTAAAAACATTGTAACTTTCCTTTAAGAATTAGTTTTTTTTTGGTTAATATATTAGCTCTTTTTAGCCCTTCATGATCCTCACTTCCTAATCATTAATTTTTCTCACATTCAATACATAATTTTAACAACCCTTTATGGCATTTTGTTGATAAAAACTAGGGGTAGTGGCAATGGTTTTTCAAACCTACCATTAAGGGCTTATTTATCCTTTATCGATCCATGGATGATAAAATTATGATCAAAATTTATGTATTGAAAATATGTTTTTGAAATAATTTTATTATCATTTTGGGTCAACTTCTAAGGATCAATCTCATTAAGGGTTTATTTGTCATATGTGGAACCATGGATAATATGATTAGCACTAAATATTTATATTATATATTCTTTTGAAATGATTTTTTTAATAATTTATAAGTTGTCTTCTAAGGAAAAAACCATTGGGTTTTTTAATTTTATATCAGCCTACAACAGTAAAACCACCAACAAAAATGAAAACCCATAAAATAAAAGATAATAACAACAAATAAAAATATAGAGCAACAAATCAAGAACAATATTCATGCAATATCTGAAAACAACCTCCACACTTCAAACATTTCACAATCATCCATAATAACATGAATTAAACTCAATACACATTAAACCTTTTTCAAATCCCACAAAATTCATTACCATATTCATCAAAATTAACAACATGCAAAAATATTATTCAAAAACCATGTTTAAGGTTCGAAATCAACCTTCAGAAACAACTGGAGTGGTTTGGAATTTGTTGGAATTGGTGGTAGTAGTTTCAGCGCATAGGAATGGCATGCGATCATGGATGGCAGCATGTGAGGGTGAAGCTTTAATGACCTAAACGACGAGCAACCCACTGGATTAGGCAATACTCAATTGGATTGAGAGTTATGATTGATATCGTAAAATTCAACAATATATAACATTACTCTAATACCAAGTTTAATTGTTCAACCCTTGCATAGATCGTACTATCTAGGATGACTAGGCTTGGTTAGCACCTTGAAACTATGATATTGGGAGATCCAACCATTATATCGGGCCTAAATTTTTCTAGGTGATTCTATGAGCAATTTTCTCTTGGGCAGCCATTACATCACTAACGGACCATCGGATCTTTCATATTCATTTTTCAGGCTCTAATGCTCTTGTTTGGGCCAATTTTACTATTTTTCCTAGTTATCTTTGGAGTTATTATTCATTTTTGGATTTTATGCCAATTCCCTTTATGACTTTGGATACTTGTTTTGTTTCTTAGTCTAAGTTGGTTTTTCTAGCCTATAAAAGGCATTGTAAATCTCTTTAGTAGACAACCTTGGTCATATTATTGTTTGAGAATTAAAACAAGATTTTAGAGTTTCATATGTTTGAACCCGAATTCAGCTTGTTTTCTATCTTTTTATGACTGTTACCTTCTCATTGTTCTTCCTCCTGCATCAATTTCACAAATTATGTTCTTAAGGTCTTCATTCAAAATAATGCATCAAGCTTGTATATAAAAACTTAAAACCAATCTTTATAAGAAAACCTAGATCAAACAAACCCTAACTCCTAACTATACAAATCAAATTAAAAACTTTATACCTTAACTATGAAATAAATTCTAAAACAACTAGGAAAATAAACAAAATTTAGAATAGAATTATGACCGATCAATTATTGTGAGATATAGTCTATTTTGTTAGACACCCTTCTTTTTTAGCTTTGTTTTGTCCATCTAGTCCATACTTAAAAAAAATATAATGTCCCGCATTAAGCTTCTCCACTTGAGAAGAACTCGCCCTCAAGTTCATAGTATAAATTGAACTTTTTCTTTCAAAAGGAATGGATACAATTATGTCCTCAACATCTTCTATATCAACATCTTCTATGGTTTGTTTCACCTTTGACTTTCTAATTGGTTCATTGCTGGACTCTATCCCTCTATATTGTGCTCTAAGGCTTGTTTCAAACTTTTCATCATATTGATTTGTTACTTATGCAAGCATGTATCTTCTGTTATCTTTGGTAATGAAGAATTTTGTGGATTGACCAATATTCTACTTTATACGCATACTCTTCAAGGTTTTGAATTGTGATTTTAGTTTCGTCATCCTTTTCCATGAAGAGCAATGCAAATGATGGTGTCTGATCATGCTCTTTTAATTTTTCTTCCTAGATTGTCTAACTTAAAGGACTCTTATTTTCTTTTAGTTTTGAGATGTTGAAACTGTTACTTTGAAGTGATGACACTTCCTTGATGTTTTTCTTATGGCTATATCAGAATGATGAACTTAAAGCAAGTAATTATAACCTGAATGCTTAAATGCTCAATACAAATCTCTTTATAATTATCTTGTATAAACTCTAAAGATAATATTTTTTAAAAAAATTTGCTATGATGGAATTATAGACTTATTAGTATGCTCTCTATCACTTAGAACTTTAAACCACTAATCTTTAACACCATAAGTAACATCGTGTATGGAAAATCATACTTTTTAATAACAAGAAATTTTATTCAAATAAAATTAAGCTTCTAATAATCAGCTAATAAAATATTTTTTAAAAAGATTTTCATCAAAGAAAGGAATTTCACCTTAATAAGAAATGTGTATATGAAAAGATTGATTGCAATTTGAATTTTCAATGTACCTCTTGTCATATCCACCATTCTCCAAATAGACATGATGCGAATATGGATTTGTATGAATAGATGTAGGATTTGGTTTGCCCCCGAGGTAAGTGTCTAAACATGTTCCTCTCCTCTTCACGATTCTTATATACGACCCCTCTCCCCCTCATAGTTGTTCCATTCACTCATTGAAGTCTATTATGGAATGCTTTTATTGTTCAAATCTTTGTGATAAGGTTCTCTATATTGCCTTTTGAGCCCTCACAATATTCTAGATAGCCTTCACTTTTGTATTGCTAGGTGGGAAGTTATGGCCACTACCTATATTCATCGAATATACCAACTTGCTCTAATACCAAATAACACGACACATATTGTTAAGGTTTTTCAAGTTCTAAAAAATACAACTCTAGGGAAAAAAACTAAAGTTTCTCAAGCTCATAAATTAGAGTCCTAAATTATAGAGAAAACTCTCTCTCTCTCTCTCTCTCTCTCTCTCTCTCTCTCTCTCTCTCTCTCACACACACACACACACACACACACACACACACACACACACACACACACACACACACACACACACACACACACACACACACACAAAAGGTTTTTATTTCATAAATTTTGTTCGTAATGTCTGCCTTCAAAATAATACATGAAGCTCTTTATATGAGAATTCAAAACCAACATATATAAGAAATCTAGATCAAACAAATCCCTTACTCCTAATTAGGAAAATCAAATTAAAAACTCTACAAAATAACTAGAAAATAAATTCTAAAACAACTAAAAAAATAAATACAATTTACAATAGAATTATGGTCAATTGATCATTATGGGATCATGGCTAATTATTGTCAAATATGATCTTAAAAAAACCATGTTGAACTGATCAAACTTTTTTTAAGCTTTGTTTTGTCTACCTTGTCTATAATTAAAAAATAAATGTCTCGTGTTAAAAGAGTATTATAGATTTTTTGGAATATAACCTCACAAACCCATGTCATTAGATTATAAATTGCACGTTGGCTTTTATCTAAAAAATATTGGAACATTGTTCTCCTGTAGACAAGTTGTGGCTATAAATATGCAGTTCGCGACAATAAATATTTTCAGATCTAAACAATAAGTTATTTACAAACTAAGCTATAGAAGAAGAAAACATCATCAAAGTAGCAATGCATTTCATTTCCATACTTCCTTTTTGCTTCTTTTTATTGCTGGATAGAGAAGTTGCCACAGCCATTGACATCATAAACACAACTCAGCCTATCATAGATGGTGATACTATGGTTTCAGCAGATGGAACCTATGAATTAGGATTTTTCAGTCCTGGAAAATCCAAAGACAGATACTTGGGCATATGGTATGGAAAAATACGAGTTCAAACTGTAGTTTGGGTTGCCAACAGAGAAACTCCCCTCAATGATTCGTCGGGCGTTTTAAGGCTCACCAACAAAGGAATTCTTATCATTCTCGATCGCCATAAGAGTGTGATTAGGTCTTCCAACACAACAAGACCTGCAAGGAATCCAACTGCTCAATTTTTGGATTCAGGAAACCTGGTTGTGAAAGAGGAGGGAGATAGCAACCTGGAGAATTCCTTGTGGCAGAGTTTCGAACATCCAACTGATACAATATTGGCCGACATGAAGATAGGATGGAATAGAATAACAGGCATGAACTGGTACCTGACATCATGGAAGTCAGCTGATGATCCTTCCAGAGGTAATTTTACATGCATGATGGTTCCTTATGGATATCCTGAGATAGTACTAACGGAAGGCTCGAAAGTGAAGTGCAGGTCTGGAGCATGGAACGGTATACTGTTAAGTGGTTTAACTCAATTAAAATCAACTTCCAAGTTCAGAATTGAATTTCTTTTTAATGAAAAAGAGATGTTTTTGACATATCATTTTCATAGTAGCTCAATTCTTTCAAGGGCCGTGGTCAGTCCAAATGGAGATTTCCAGGAATTCGCGTTGAATGAGAAAACACAAAGTTGGTTCCTGTACGATACTGGAACTACAGATAATTGTGATCGTTATGCACTATGTGGTACAAATGGAATATGTAGTATTGACAGTTCTCCAGTACTGTGTGATTGCTTGGATGGATTTGTACCTAAAACTCCAAGAGATTGGAACGTGGCCGATTGGTCAAACGGTTGTGTTAGAAGGACTCCACTAAATTGTTCTGGAGATGGCTTTCGGAAGCTCTCTGGACTGAAGTTGCCAGAGACAAAAACGTCATGGTTTAACACGAGTATGAATCTTGAGGAGTGCAAAAAAAAGTGTATATAGAACTGTAGCTGTACAGCATATTCAAATTTGGACATCAGGAATGGAGGAAGTGGGTGCTTGCTCTGGTTTGGCGACCTGATTGACATAAGAGTTAGTGCTGTAAATGAGCAAGATGTTTATATACGGATGGCTGAGTCAGAACTAGGTATGATGAATCTATCTTCAGACTAGAAAAGTAAGTATCTATAAATTTTATTCTAGCAACTTCTTGTTAAATCATCCTTTAAATTGTAACTGCCTATTCATCAGAAAAATAACAGTATTCAGATCTATGAAATTGCTGCCTAAATGATTTATTCCAATATTAAGTTTACTTCAGAAAAAGAAAAAATGGGAAATCACATGCTTGAGATATATATAGAAGAAAATTTTCTTCCATTCCTTTTGCATGCGCACTTGCGCAGTTATCTGTTTCACTAATGTATATTCTATGGTCTTTCCTATTGTTGTCTTTTAAATCCACCTTTTCTCTGCCATGTTGTAGATAATGGAGATGGCGCAAAGATAAAGACAAAATCCAATGCGAAGAAAAGGATCATAATAAGCACTGCATTGTTTACTGGAATTCTGTTCCTTGGCCTAGCCCTGGTCTTGTATATTTGGAAGCAGCAACAGAAAAATAGTACGTTATTCACGCCATGAAAATTTAACTACTCTTATGCTCCATCTTTCGATTTTCAGATAAGAAGATTTGTTTCTTTTAAAATTTTATTTTTAGAATAATTAGATACATAAATGTATTGACGGCTTGAAGAAATTTTAGTGTAACAGAAGATATTGTTCTCCTACTTTCTTATTCTTCCCAGTTCTGCGTGCAGGACAATCAAATAACATGCGCAAGAAGGAAGACCTGGAATTACCATTTTTTGATTTTGGTACCTTGGCATGTGCAACAAATAATTTTTCCACTGACAACAAACTTGGAGAAGGCGGTTTCGGACCAGTTTACAAGGTACTAATCTATAATTAATCAAGCATCTTGATGGCTTTTAAATTTCACGGTGGAAACCCATGGCAACAATGACATTTGTGGTATTAGTTTCTTTGAAACATCAACCATGGGATTGAGCCTTTTAAGCATAAAATAATGACTGCTTGGACAGTATTCAAACTTCAAAGTTCCGAAACATGCTTGGACAGTATTGATTTGTTTAGGATACTGAGTTATTATTTGCAGGGAACATTAGCAGATGGACGAGAAATAGCTGTCAAGAGGCTTTCTAGGAATTCGAGACAAGGACTTGATGAGTTCAAAAATGAGGCAAATTACATTGTGAAACTTCAGCACCGGAATCTAGTGAAGCTTCTAGGATGCTGCATTGAAGGAGATGAAAAGATGTTGATCTATGAGTTCTTGCCCAACAAAAGCTTGGACGTTTTAATTTTCGGTATGGGATCTCTCAAAACGCCTACAAATTAATTAAACTTATTGCACACTTGGGTTGTCAGTGTTCAAGCACCAAACCAACTCTGAGTGAACAAAGCCATGAGCTGTGGCTTAAATAAAAAGTTCAGTAGATCAGTCGGGGATACAAGTTACTAGGAGAAAGTGTTGTTTTTTTTCTTTGCTTTGCCAAATCTTTTAGTATGATATTTTTTTATACTCAATTTTATTTTTTAACATTAAGTTAATTTAGATTTGAATTTTTTGGTTAAGTCCATTTTGAAATTTCACGGGTTGCAATTTGAGAAACTAAGCTAGTTTAAGGACGCTCGCTAGGGGTTGCTTTGATTTTTTTTTTTATCATTATTGTAAGGTAATATTTTTTTAATTTTATCATTTGATATTTATTTTATTGGAGATCAGGCTCTGTATTTTTTTATATGCTTTCTACATCTTTTTTTTATCCCTTGTTTTTTTTTTATTTGATTGGGTTATCTGGGTTCCTTTTATTTTTTATTTTTTATTAAATATTTTTTCTCAAAATAATTTTTATTCGTGAATTAAATAGAATTAATTAATTAAATATAATCAAATACTCACTTCATTGTGTTTTGTTCAATTTATTTTTCTAGGGCATTGCTCTAGTGAATCATGCAACTTCTTTTGATGTTATCTTGCATCATTTTGACATGGAGTTTGAATCATCTCAATAAACTCTTAAGGTCATGTGAGATGTCTATAGTGGAGTGGCAATAAATCTCTAAAAATTTATTTTTTCTTCTCCTTATATGTATGATATTAATGATTTATTTTTTAGTTAATTATTGCTAAGGATTTTTTATGCTCATTAGTTATCATTATCTTCGATTTAAATCATATTATAAAATTAAATAATTTTATTGGATATAATTAAGTTAATAACCTAAATTTTTTAAAAATACTGTCGTCATCTAATATTTTTTTATATTAAAAAAATTTAAATTGATAGACAGTATAGCGTGAATTTCCAATCCAGTATGGATTTTTTGACATGTAGACTGAGCCAGAGCACTTTTTTTTTTTTTAGATGGGGGAGGATAGAGGAGGTAAAGGGATATATATATATTAAAATTAGTTCCAATCCATTGCGAACCTTCACTTGCATTTTCTCACTTGCATTAAAGTATCCCTATATTAAGGGTCTAAATGAACAAACCCTTAATATAGGGATACTTTCAATTTATAAAAAACAATTTGGAGTGATTCGAAGCAGAGAAAATGCAAGTGAAGGTTCGCAATGGATTGGAACTAATTTTAATATATATATATATAT
>Ga0325411_1001775_pt1 | contig 24103 bp, 2 predicted proteins | sample PopdelMetagenome_13_FD_206181 | JGI IMG/M metagenome (GOLD analysis project Ga0325411, IMG submission 206181) | Populus deltoides microbial communities from Bellville, Georgia, United States - Xylem-PdIQD-R4 | ecosystem: Host-associated > Plants > Phyllosphere > Stem > Wood/Secondary xylem... | reverse complement strand
CATGGCATAATTTTCTTGATTGGTACAATAATGTGAAGGAAATCTTCTTTTCCTTTTTCCTTTTCTTCTTTTCCACGATCCATGTGACCTCAAATTCATGTTATTCCGAATACTGCACTCTGCATGGGGACATATTGCCTTCTATTGTGTCACCATCACTCGCATCTATCTGATCATATATTTATTTATATTGCTATTGCTCAAGGCAAATCGAAGATACTGTACTAATATGGTGAAAATAAAAGAAGGAAATAAGAGAAACAAAATGAAAGCTTTCATGTTCCCTTACAGTTTGCCCTTTTTTTTTCTTTTGCTTATGCCATTATGAGGTTCCTAAAACCCCAAAACTTCCTATCACCTTAGCATTAGCAGCCATCAAAACCATCTTTCAAATAATATTATATTCATTTTTTTATTTATGGTAACAAAAGCTGAATGGTATGAAAAAAATCATTGTAAATCAAAAAAAAAATATTGTAAATTATAATAATAATTTCACTTTTAATTTTTTATTTTTTTATATGAAATGTTTCTTTAGCTTTCTTTTTATTCTCGTTTATTACTTATTCTCTGCCACTTTAGCACCTTGGGTCTGGCTTGGTTGCTGCAACCACACCAAACCCAAGCTAGTAAAAACACCATACCCACAAGAATTATGGATCTAGCAATCATTCAAGACTCTAGAGCCTTGGGTTTGGCAGTCATTATAGGCTCAAGCGTCTTAAGTCTGGCAATTATGCAAGACCCAAACGCTTTGAATCTAGTAACCACGTCAGGCTCAAGCTTCTTGAGTCTAGCAACCATGTTAAATCCAAGTGTTTTGGGTTGGCAACCATGTTTGGGTTTGGCATTGTTGCCAGACCCACGCTTGGGTCTGTCAACCATGCAAGACCCAAGCGTATGAGTCAAAAAAATTAATTTTTTTAAAAAACTTGATTAAACTGCAAAAACAAACAGTCTCATTCAAGCAAGATTTTTCATTTATATGTAGTAGAACTTAACTGCAAACTTTTTTTTGTTTGTGGAACTTATTTTATAAATTTTTTATATTCAAAGATGAAAAAATAGAAAAAAAAAAACAATGTTGAGTTCTAAGTGATTTATTTCATGTTTTTAAAAATAAACTTTAATTTTTTTGTGTGAGTTGTGGATGAAAATATGTATAATGAAACTAAACACATATAGTCCAATATTGTTAAAAAAATATAAAATAATGTTTTCATCGGTGAAAAATTACAAAGGACCACCCATTAAATTAATAAACTTTCTTTTGCATTGAGTTTGATTAAAAAATATAAAAATAAAAATTTATAAAAAATAGGAAAAAAAGGGAGAAAAAAAGAGAGAAGATAGAATTTATATTAAAGAAATTACAAATTTATAATCATAAAAAAATGAACTATTTCAATAGGAAGATATGATTTGAATTTTTAGATCTAAAATGTTAAATTGAATTTTTGTGATGATTTGTTATCTGTAAATAATTTTTGAATTTGGATTTCTATTTAAAATACTTTAAGGATAGTTTAAATTTTTTTTATAAAATATATATATATATATATATATATATATATATATATCTCAACATTTTAATTATCATTTGCTTAGATCTAAGTCATTTGAATTTAGCATGGTTGCTAGGTCCACGCGCTTGGGTCATGCCAGACCCAGGCATTGAGTTAAAACAATATAGTTAAAAAAGAAGAAGATAGAAAAGGAAAGAGAAGATAAAATTTTTATTGAAAAAATAACAAATTCATAAACATAAAAAAAAAATTTCAATAGAAAGATATAATTTGAAAGAAATTATATTGTTTTAAGGATAGTTTAAATGTTTTAGGGTATTTTAAGGATAGTTTAAATGTTTTTTTATAAAAAAATAAAAAAAATTTATTAGTCTCAACATTTAAAAAAAATTTAAGTTTGACATGACTGTCAAGTCTAAGACGCTTAAACTATTCTTCATACTCTTAATATATATTTTTATATTATAAAAAAAATTTAATATTGATCTATCGTGTAACACAAGCGAATATTCTAATTAGATGACAAAAGATATTTTCTAATTATTTTATGCACCAATCAAGATAAATTCCTTTTCTAGACTATTTTAAAAGCACATCTCTTTCATTTTATACAATTTTCTTCTTTTTTTTCATTTTGTAATTTTTCTTATTTTCTACAAAATAACAATGTCATTCAAAATTTTGTGACGTAATAAATGGTAAAAAAAAGTTAAATTGCAATCCAACCTAAAATTTGAGGATTTAGGGTATTTGTTTTCTTGGTAACAGCCTTTCTCAAGATTTTTGCCAAAATAGTATAGGGGGAAAAGGTTTTAGGTAAATAGTATAATTATTAAAAACACAATGATCATTAATCATGCTTTAAATTAAAAGTGCAATTCGTATAAGACACCTAAATTTCAATAATTGTTTTTATCAAACCTTAAATTAACTCTCATTTTAAACCCTAAACTATCCTAAACCAAAATTTACCTCAAATTAATCATAAATCAAACCCTAATTTTAAATTAACTCTAAACTAAATCTTAAAATATCCTAGCCCCAAATTAATTGAAAGCTATTTGTATTTATCTTTTTGCTCAAACTATTTTATTTTTAAAATATTTTTTATCCTATATTATTTTAATAAAATATTTTTTAAACAGTGTCGAAGTAAAAAAAAGAGGAAGGGAGGATTTAACTAAAATTCGGCGACAAAGCCGGGAGTTGCATGATACTGGACAAAAGAGTAACTTTTTGCATTAAATGCATGAAGTTGGATTCTCTCTTCCTTCAATGGTTTCCCATTGAAATGTTTGCACCCATTAAATATTTCAAAGAAGAAAAGCAAAATTTATGACATCAAGGATTCGAAATAACACCCACAAACAAGGCAAAGAAAAGTATATTTTTTCTGTAAAATTATCATATTAAATTAAAAAATAATTAATATAAGTTTAAAAATGTTTGATGAAATAGTATAATTTAACTATGTCGTATTTCAAAATTGTAATTTTTTATTAAATATTGTTATTTGTACGCGCGACAAGATAGTTGTCGCACTTCAAAATAAAGACATTTAGTAAATGTGAAACTCCAATCTTCTACCTAAATTAGTCGGCTAGTTATATTAATCGGTTGACCGTTTCACACAAAAATTATAATTTTATGAAGTTTTTCTTTCAAATATGTTTTATGAGTCAAAATATACATATCTATCCACCTTGTTGACTCAAAAATAAAATTCAATAAAAATCTCAAAAAGTTATTGTTCATATAGTAGCAAATGATTCTGAGCAGTCAAGTATGAGTTTGCTATAACTAAATGAAGATCTGTCACCAACAGATTACGTGTATGATCTAGCAATTGCATTTATGAACTAGTGGGATAGGTGTAGATCCAAGATGAGCTCTGATCGCACCAGACCTGAATAACAGCTAAAATGAGTAATAACTTGTTATCCGATCATTGGATCAAACTAAAATTTTTACATGACCTTTCGGAATAGTAGACACTACTTCACTACACAGATCGTCAGATTTTTAAATATAAAAAATCTTATCAAGACCCTCTAGTGTTGGCAATTTTGAAAATTTTCTTTTCGTTCTCATAACGGTGGAGTGGTTAAGCAAAAAATGACATGATTTGAACATGTCGCGCTTGGAAAATGCTATATTTACTAAATATTGATATTTGTAAACATGATAATTCTCTTATCATGGTTTAAAATAGCAACATTCAGTACAAATCATGCTTCTAAAACAAAACATCAAAATATTTCACTAAATCTTTTTAAACCCACATTAATTCTTCAATTTGTTTTAATTTAACGTGATATTTTCCCAATTTATCCGGGAGAAAAAAAGTTACAAAGATGAGGTTCAGTGTACGTACTACTTTATGCTCTCTCTGTCTGTACTCTGTACAAGACTACAGGCTACAGCTGCATTTTGTGCACCCTTTTCTTATATTATAAAGTAGTTCAAGAGATGTTTTGTCCTTGGCATGTGCGCCCGTGTCTTCTTTTCATTTGTTTCTCCTAAGGACACGAACCTTTTTCTGGGCTGCCCTGCTTTTTATACCGCTTGCATGTTTTGTCAATCTGAAACTTTTAATTCTGGTCTCCTTGTGTGCAGTGTTTTTCTCTTTCTGTTTTTTTGTCCAGGGATTACACCTACCTGATATAGGTAATTGAGAGTAGTTTGTTTGATGTTGTGTTATTAATTAATTTATAAATTGTTTTTATTTAAAAATATATTAAAATAATATTTTTTTATTTTTTTAATTTATTTTTCATATATACACATCAAAATAATATAAAAACATAAAAAAAATTAATTTAAATTAAAAAATAAAAAAATTTCAATATTTTTTAAAACATTTAAAGAAAAAAAACAAAAAAACTTTTGTCTTTTCTTCTTTATTCAATAGTACTTTTTGGTTACTACTAAATATGGCGATCTTGCTTTAAACGCAAAGGACAAATTTTCGTTAAAGAAAAACAAGGATGATTGGAGGAATCCTAAACCCTTTATACTTAGTTTTGTTTTAAAAAAATATATATATTAATGATTTAAATTTTGAAAAAATATATATTTTACTAGAGGAATTTTTTTTAATGCATTTTTTATACAAATTTTTTTTTTATTAGAAGCATATTTTTTGAATAAAAAATTAAAGGCCACTAAAATAAATAATTGTGAAAATCTTAATTATTTGAATTGAAAAGAAAAAATTGTATCTTTTTAATCAAAACTTATTTTCCTCGTTCATTCATTTCTTTTTTGTTTCGATAATTTTTTTCAGAATCATTGCTTTTTAAATAAAAACTTGTCATAATTTAAAAAGTTAGGTTCAATAAAAAAAAAATCATGACTTAATATTGTGTATGTAGTAAAACAATAAAAGAAGAATTAGTCAAAAAATCATGTTAAAAATCTATAATAAAATATTTTTTTTATTTTTAATTAATATTCATTAGATTTGTTTTTCATAAATTTTGCATATTGGGTTCGTATATAGTAATTCACAAAGCTATTATTAACACTATTATAAAAATATAATCGTATTTGAAAACCATGGAAAAATTGGCTAATATTTTATATGTTATTTTATTTTTATTTATTTATAGTGAATTTGGCTCACAATAAAAATAAAAATAAAAAGGAAAATATAAAAAGAGATAAAGGAATATTTGGTTGCATGTCTGGATAAAAGAGAGTCTAGTCTAGGCCTCCTAATATAAAATGTCTTGCTCTTGCTTCTGACCCTTTTCTTTTTAAATAAATTTGTAACTGATGCAGCTGAGTTGTATCAAGATGATAGCGTGGATCTTGCTTGGTTGAGTTTATGTGGGAAATAGACGGTCGAAGTGTCATTCGCCTAGTTTTTTTTTAAATTAAATGGACAACGTGTTGCTTGTCTAGGTAGGCTACATATCATCACCTTCTAAGCCTAAAAAAGTCAGATTTTGGATTCTCCGATCTAAAAAAAACATATTTTCAATTTGTTTTTACCTTAAAACATCTAAGAAAGCATTTTAGACATCCAATTAAGTTTATTTGTAACCTCAAAACACCATAAAATGGGTTCAAAAAAATAAATCAATTAAAATAAATCCGATCATGGATCTATTTTTTCTAACAAGGTAAAACTTGCACACCATCTTCATGAAACTCTACTCTTTATAATAAACTTATTAATATTAAGTTTGTTTTTTTTTTTTGGTTATTGGGATTTGAATAACCAAACATTTTCTCTCAATTCTTCTTTTCAGATAGCTTTGAAAGGTGTTAGCACCCCTGGCGCATTTTACATAAGGTAGGTTGCATTGTATGATCTAGATGTGGCTTATATTGATCGGTTCCTAACTGATGGTCCCTCTATGGTTTAAAACAAAGATTTACACTCATGAATAAAAATCCATATAAGTGTCTTGATAGGGTTTACTCATCTTGGAAGGCGAAAAGGTTTTCCATAACTCATATATCATGGTGAAAAATATTCCAAATTAAAATTGGTGAATATCCATAATAATTATGAGAATTTTTTAGTCAACTCTTGGTATTGAAATATCACTCTACTTGTAGGTCTAATATTTATATCAGAATGTTGATCATTAATTCTCAGAAGAAAATTTAGAGTTTTTGAAATATTGGTCAAGTTCTCATAGATTCAATAAACTGGTTATTAAATCCAAAAAAATACATGCAAAGAACTATTTTTTTATTTTTTTTGTATATAAAAAGATGTTAAATCATACCATGTATTTTTTTAAACCAAAATATGATTTTTATTTTTTGAGAGACTTGGTCGTATGCACACCAAATAAAACATATTTTTGTATTTTTTTTCAATGAGAAAAGTTTTTAGAAATTTTTGAGATTTCGACAAAAAATAGATATTTTAATATCAAATCAGCATCTTAAAGTATAAGTCTACAGCCTCGATATTAAATACAATTACTGAAAAAACATGTGAAGGATTCACAAATAATTTTAAATTAGTACTTGAAATTTCTTAGAATCTATTTGGAATTTATTTGGGTTTGTTTGACAGAAACTCATTTTTATAAGATAGAACTTTTTGAGATTTCGACAAAAAGAAGATATTTTAATACCAGATCGACATCTTACAGCATAAGTCTACAACTTCGATATTAAATACAATTACTAAAAAAACATGTGAAGGATCTACAAATAATTTTAAATTAGTCCTTGAAATTTTTTAGAATCTGTTCGGAATTTATTTTATGTCTATTTGGCAAAAACTCATTTTTATTCAAAACAAAACTGTCAAAATAGGCTTAAAGGTGTATTTGCCAAATGTGTCATTAAGCCTAAATTCCTTTTATTAAAATAGCGGAAAACTAAAGAAAGCCTTAGCCATTGACCCAACTCGGTTAATCTAAAATTTTTTGTGCGACCATAAACCGAACAAAAAATCCTAGCTTGACCCAAAAAAACAACTCAAAACAAAACCAAAGCAAAAGAAACAAATTAAACACCAAAAAATAAAAAAACTAGAAAAACATCTTGAGCATAACACATCAAACACATAAAGAAAAAAGAACACGAAGAACATTTACAACAACTCAGCCACATGACTCTCAAATTAGACCAGAAATAGACAAACCAAGGACACAAACATGTTTAGAATCAATAATCTAGCATCTATTCACTTTGATTATCACTCAAAAATCACGATATTATCAAAATGAGTTTCAGTTCAAAACTAGAACCTTGAGATTAAAACAAAAAAGAAACATGTTATTGATGCAAAAAAAAACCCTAGATTTTTAACTAATTAATTATAAAAAATGGTTTTGTGCAAAGAAATTGACCAAAATTGATCCAAATCCAGAGGCTAAGACAATGTTCTTCCCAATAATACAAAAAACATTACCCATAAATTTGGCAAAAACCTAGTCATTGCCAACCACTGCCAAACCTAAGAAATGAGCATTTTAAACCTCTAAACATATTGTTTTTAATCCTCATAACCCACATTGTCAATATCAAGCATAGTTGAATCAAAAGAATTAATGAAAAAACATCAAATCATTATAAACAAGCATTAAATTCAAACTTAATAACGGTAGCCCCAATGATAGCAAAAAAATATATAAAATTTTGATTCAAAATTTAATCTTTAAACACTTGAAATCTAAACCATGCTAAAGAACCAACAACATATATTAACAAAACAGATTAGGCATCAAACACCTACTATCACCTTTTGATAAAATCCAAAACTACCTTATTTTCTTAAAACCAGTTAAAAACATATTTTTTTGACACTTAATAACATTAATAACAACTCCAAACAATATTTAAACAATAAAAATAAAATTTTTACGTATTAATCAAAATAAAACTAAAAGACATCATAACACTAAAAACAAGTTCAAAAAAACATCAAAAGATGTTCAAACATTAAGAAAGCACGAATGAGCAAGCCACATGGACTATACCCTTGAGTTTTTACATCATTATACCTTCTCCAATCTTGCTGACGATAGGCTGCTGTTTTTTCTTCTCTTTTCCTTCCTTCTTTCCCTTTCATCTCTTTCTTTTCAAAGTTTTTTAGACGTGTTATGTTAGACTCTTGAACCTTTACAATAAGGTTTATTAACAAAGTATTTCCCCATGTTTTCTCTTTTTTTTTCCTTCACTTTTTTTAACTTTGATTTCTAGGGGTATTTATAGGGGTTTCTAGGTTGTTTTGGTGGATTTCCTCAAACATTGATCAAAGCTTAGCCCTTTGATCAAAGTGAGAGTATTCTAGACAAAAACTAATAGTTGAAAGCTCTTGTATTATGCTGGTTTTGCAATGATTGTTTTGGTTTTAGGGGTACTTAGTGGTTTTACTAGATTTGGAGGGCAAGGAATTCTTCCTAGCCTTTTGATTTTGAGATGAAGGCTTTAAAGTCATTGATAAAAACCCTTTTGAGAAGCTTTAAAAGCCATTGATAAGAACCATCTGAGAAGCTTTAAGCGTGAATACACAAAAAAAAAAGGTGTTTTGAGGAGGTGCATATCTTTCTTTTGGACCCAACCTTGCTCAATTTTAGAGGTTTGTAACTTCACATTCATTTGTTTAAAGGTGTCAACTCGACCAGCTTAAAATTTGAAAATGCAAAGAAAGCTTATTGGGGATAAGATGTTAGAGACTTCTGTGGAAGAATTGGGATGTAAATGTCCAATTTCATCGTCATGGGTTATAGAAGGTATGTTTCTCAAATGAATAGTGATGGTTACATCCCCTGAGATGATCGAAAACTCCACATTCATTCACCTGAAGATGGCTACTCAACCAGCTAAGACTGCCAACAAAGAAGATGAATAGAGGGCGAACGACATGTCGTTTAGGTTAAACCCTAGAAATTAGGGTTTTAAATTTAGGTTTTGGCAAAGGTCGATTTAGTTCTTGCTCTTCCAATTCCTTTTAATTGCATCTATAATCATCTCCCAACTTTTAATTGCTTGCAATTACACCCCTATCAAATTCAAATTGCAGCCTCAAAGTTCATCATATTTTACAAATCATTTTTCGGTATTTAATTTATTCAATTTCATCCTTAACTGACCATTAAGTTTTTAATTTGGCCCCTGGTTTCACCAATTTCTACCCCTGAAATTCTGCGCCACTTACAGGTTAGTCCTTGGTCATAAAAATATGTAACTAAGTCCTTAAAGTCCAATTTTAGTCCCTAAACTTTAATGTCTTTCAATTAACAACCAAATTGACTCCAAAAACTGATTTCATTTGCAATTAAGTACTCCATAAAATTAATTAAGCCTTCCAAAATTTCCGTTGAGTCCTTAACTTCCAAATTTGTATTTCTTTACCCCAAATAAAAAATATTTCCACCAATATAGCCTTTTGTCAGCTAGAATTGAGTTGATAATTTTAAAATCTTATACATTTTAGTCCTCCAATTTTTCTACTTGTCATCTTGGTCCTCTACCACCAACCTTGGGCAATCTTCTAGGGTTTCTTCATGTATGACTAATTTTTTATATGTGGTAAGAAAATGGGTAACAATAGATGCCCCTTCCTTACAATGCTTACAAAGCAAAATTTCATCAAGGTTTTGCATAGTGAGCTCGTAAAGAAAAAATGTCTTTCTGACTTGCTAAGTGATCCACTCATCCAAAGACTTTGTTTATATATATATATATAATGGCCTTATTATGGCTTTATTATCATAGGTGATCTGTTCTTTTTAAAATCTAAAAAAATAGTCTATTTTCATGAGCGACCTAACCATTTTGTAAATTGAAAAAAAAATGGTCTATTTTCACAGATGACTTTCCTTTTTCAAATTCTAAAAAGAAATTTAGGAAATGTCCATGTTTCCCTGAAATTAATCTATTTTCAGGGGAGACCTAACCATTTTGAAATTTAAAAGTTTTGGTCTATTTTCACGGGCAACGTCCATTTTTAAATTCCAAAAAGAATTTCAGCAAACATTTATACTTCTCTAAAAGCAGTTTATATTCACAGGCGAACTGCTCATTTTGAAATTCAAAAGTTTAGATCTATTTTCACGGGCATCTTACCCTTTTTAAATTTCAAAAAGAATTTCAGTAAGCCTCCATGTTTCCTTGAAATTATTCTATTTTCATGGGCGACCTACCCTTTTCAAATTCCAAATATTAAGATCTACATCGGATCCTTTCAAAAAAATTCTAAAATAATTTTTTTAAAATATCCTCCAATGGTAAACTCTTAAAACAAGTGCCTTGTCTAACAATCTTAGGTATCCACACCTTATGAGTGAGATGTCTTTGTCATTTCTCAGCTCTCACTCACCCATGCAGATTTCACCACATTTCCTCTTGATTGGTGGATCCTGCACCAACTCTCTTTCAAAGTTGAGGTTAGACCATATATAACGCATGCCTCCCTTTTTCTTCATAATCTTTTTTTATATATATAATTGAGGATTGTAATTTATGAGGTGGTTTCTTTTGCAAGTTTATCCTCTCAGTTTACTCAAGCAATTCCATGGAAGTTAGTTTCAAATCTTAAGTGTCAAGCGACCTTTATAGCCTTTTTCTTTTATGAGTATTTAATTTATGGAGAATGTTATCCTAATTAGGAATGAATTATGTCATTTTGATGATTTTTGTTTTCAGTTCAGTTGACCTGAACTCCTGCATCTTAGCAATTCTCTCTCAATTTACTCAAGCAATTCCATGCAAGTTAGTTTCAAATCTTAAGTGTCGAGCTACCTTTATAGCCTTCTTCTTTTATAAGTATTTAAGTTGTGGAGAATATTATCCTAATTGGGAATGAATTATGTCATTTTGATGATTTTTGTTTTCAGTTCAGTTGACCTGAACTCCTGCATCTTAGCGATTCTTTTTAACTAGAACTTTGGCTTCGTAGCTCGGTTAACCTTAAATCCCAATTTGACGATTCCTTTTAACAAAAACCCAAACTTTTTATTTTCGGCTCGGCTTACTTGAGAACTCAATTTAGCGATCCCCTTTAACTAGAATTAAAATCCGTCTTCAACTCGGTAAATCTGAGATCCTAATCTAGCGATCCTCTTTAACCAGAACCGAAATCTTAGTCTTCTAGGAGAATTGTATTCTCATATGCAACTCTTTTCTAGAAGAGTTCTGTTATCCTAGCGACTCATGTTTTCAACTCAGTTGACCTGAAATCTCAATATAATGATTCCCTTTAACTAGAATTGTCCAAAGGCATCTTGATTGAATCCAAAAACACTTTGATTGAAGGGTTGACATCTGATACTTCTTGATCATGGGGTTTGAACATTTTGACATTCTTCGATTTCAAAGAACTAAGAAGTTTCTGATGGCAAGATTTCTCTCCTCATCTTCCTGATTGCAGGGTTAGAACTAAGATCCATTGCTATCATTGCTCAAGGATTATTTTTCAATCAATTTCATTGTGGATTTTTCCTATAAAATTTCAAAAACATTTATGTAATGCCTAGGGGTTAGATGACATTCATGTATCCTTATCTGATTTCAAATATAGGTCCCCTTATTATTTATCAAGCCTGGCCAAACCCCGAAGTGTGTTGTTGCTTGCTTCATCATAAAGTAGTTTAACAAATCATTCAACTTCTTGGATTATTTCAAAAATCGTTCAGTTGTGTGCATTCTCACAATAATTATCAAAAGGTTTTCTGGTGTCAACCTCATCTTAGATTACAAATTAGCCATAATGTTGCCCCTAGTTGAACCATATTCTTCAAGTATATATTATCATTAACCTTTATGGAATTGTCAAGTCATCCATACATTCATCTCATTGTTTGTAGTAAAGGCTCATCATTGTATGTTTAGTGTTCATAGTAAATGGCTTTCAAACCGTCTAATCTTTTCAAACAACTCCTACACATTTTTAGCAACCATTACAAGTACTTATATAGCATTAAAATTATCCCTTAATTGGGCCACACTTTCCTAATATGACAGAATTTCATAGATTCTTAAAGAAAACCATTATAATCATCCTTTGCTAATGATTTTCAACATCTTTTTCACTAATACAACTAGGTTCATCTTTTTAGACCAAATCTATCTTTAGAGATTTTACCTAATTTCAAGGCTTTGTAATCAACTAGACTCGATTGTTGAAGGAAATACATTATCATAATCAATGATTTTCTTTTTATCACCCATATCCATGTAGTGGAATACACTTTGAATTGATGGGCTTTAAAGTAGATTATCCCTGGTCAATCTAGGTTGCGTGCATCTTTCCAACATTAATCTAAATGTACCTATATGATAATATCTTTCAGGAGTGTAGCCATATTTCAAATGATAAATCAAGCTTTTAGACATAAGGATGCTCCTTATGTGTAGTGTTACTCTCAATTGCTGCTAGACTTCACTAAATCATAAATTTTTTTTTTAGCAATATTGCCCTCAATTGATATGGTCATGCTCATTCTTTTATCTATCATCAAGAGACATTTATCATTGACAAAAGTTAATCATAGTTTTAATGGATTTCACTAAATCATTATTTGATTATGTGTTTCTTCCCCCCCCAACTGATCTAAATAATGTTTGTTTTTCTTTCAGGGTTCATTGCATTGCCCCCTGGTTGCTCAACATAAGAAGTGTCAATATCATTTTATCAACGGTTTTGCAAACTCGGTCAATGATCTTTTTTTGTTTGAAAGTCTTTCTTGTTTGGGAATTAACTCGGAAATTTAAAGGATCATGTCCATTCATTTCTAATTGTTAAAATAAAATCAGAGAGATGTCATTTTTAAAAATATTTTGAAAATTAAGCTTCTTTAATCAAAGATCCAACACATACCATTCAATACATGCAATCCTTTAATTATTTTCTATTTTGAAAATAGAAATTGATTCGTTATGAGATTAAAATAATTTTTTTGACTCTTCTATATTTCTTTGTGTCAATTTTAATCTTTCATTTTAGGTATGTTATTTGATGGTACGTGACGATGTGATATTTTATTGATTTCAATAGCAAGCAACTCGAGTCAAGGCTCGAGGCTCTATCAAGAAATATTGTCTCTTTTGAGCATCCATTTTATCAGCATGCATAATTACCAATAGCCTAGTTTATAAAGCCACAACCCTTATATTTTAAAAGCATCATTTATTGGTTCAAATCGCATACTTGATTAAAAAAGGCTTTTAATAGTACGTACCGTAGACTATGGTTCATGATTATGAAAAAAAAGGTGTTTGAGGGTTTCAAAGACATAGGATAACCATCAACTATTCATTTCACTCCTTTTCTTTTACTATCTTTGTAATGACATAAAACCATGCCATACATTTTATTGAAAAGTCTTGTTTCCTAAAACCGAACAAGAAACTCCATTTTCGTTAATTATAATCAAGCAATGACATATAACCATGCTTCACCTTTTCTAAGGAATTTCCATTGATCAAAATCAAGCACCATGCTTCACCTTTTAATAGGAATTTTCATCAATAAAAAACTTCCAATGTTATTAATCAAGGTCAAACATTGACATATAACTATATCGCTCTTTTCAATGGGAATTTTCACATCATTCAATCAATGGTTCAAAAAGTTTCATTCTTATTAGTCATTGACATATAACCATGCCACTTTTTATTTTTTTGTTGTCTCATGTTTCAATTCAAAGGAAGGGTTAAGGTTCACTGCCAATCATTAGCCTCATCATTTCTTTATTTTTCTTTCACTATCTTTGTAAAAGAATAGCATATAATCATGCCACACATTCTATTTTCACCTAAAAGATCAATATTATCTTAACAGAGACCATAAAGAAACTTCAACTTCTCCTTTGATGGATAACCAATATAATCATTTGAAGAAACTGGAGGCTTTATCACAGATACCAAAAGACATGTTTATAGTTCATTATTTTTTTTCTTCTTATTTTTTTTTATCTTTGCCCCCCAACATCAACTTTTGACATTTGTTGTGCCTTTCCTCAATTAGAACCTCTATTTCCCCTTTCTAAATATGATAAGCATTTTCCTACCTTTAATCTTTTCATGACATTCCACCAATCATCAAAACTTGATTTGCCTTTAAGAGCGAGCAATTTCTACTTTAAGCTTTCTTATTGTCTTTCCTAAAGTTTTCCTAGATGCTCTCCGATCTAGGATTTTTTTCACTTTTAGCCTTTTTCTTGATCGTTGGGCTTTCATTCTTAGCATTTTCTTTATCATTGATTCTACTATTGTCTTCATCTTTTCAACCAAAAATCCCTTACTTGCCTCTAGTGTCGAAAGAAAGATTCTATCAGGCTCAAATTGGGATTTGTAAGGAATATATATCTTAAGAATTGTGAAAGGAATAAACAAAGATGGCCTTTTCTCATTTTAAGTGAGGTCAGTTAGAACCAATAAATTATGACCTCGTCCAGCATAATAATCTGGACATGCAAAGAACCATGATTCGTGAGTCCATAACTATCGAATCCACTACAAGTCATTATGTATACTACTAAAACTTAGTTGCATCATGTGTGGTTTAATTTCATATATGAGCTCAAAATTATTTGGTCACCCTATATTGTTTGTCATGTTATTTTAACAAATGTTGAATCCTTTATGCAATCAAAACACTTTTAATCTTTCAGAATCTTTTAATCATTTCATATGTTGTAGTTTGATTAAAATATCATAGCCAACAATAAAATGTTAAACATCTCTTGATTTCAGAACAATAAAAAAAAAGGCATATTTCATTATAAAGATTATTTAATCCCAAACAAAGTGTTGAGTAGCAAAATTCCATAACAAAATTGTTGATAATGCAACACCCTAATTAGGTTAACTTTTCCAGCAATCACTTGTGTCTCGTCATTGTTTATTAACCTTTATTATGCTCATGATAATCCAGTAGTGACAAAATGGTAGATGAAATTCTACTAACATCCTCAACTTGCCTCTTAGTCACTAACTTCTTAATACTTGAAATTTTAGAAACTACTCATATCTCTCATCTAGATTATACCATATAGGGTATGCTGGTTTGGGGCAATTGTTCTTGAGGGTTTGGCAATTCCAATGTTATGTTTGATTTTGCTTCTTCCTCAGTAGTAAAAGTGAATTAAAATGGAAAAAATCCATTGAGTAAACCCTTCCCTAATCACAGCATATCAATGCTTTCGATCTTGAAGTTGAAAATTTCACTTCAGGAAAATATTTTTCCATCAGCATAATGTCAACATTGCAAAAGGGTAAAGGACTTACATGAGGTTCTTTTTTCATTAAAACCCCTATGTTTATCAGATGACTTTTGTTCAATTGTCTTATGTTGTAACTCTTCATAATCTATACTTTTATGAAATCACTCTTCTTATCAATGTAGGTCATGGCAAGTTTTCCTTTATATTTGACAAGCCCAATATCCTTGTAATCATTACCCTCAAAAGCTGGTAGAGGAAGTGGAAGCAAGAAATATCTCTCTCTTTTCACATCAAATAAAAATATGTTTCTCTTCCAAGTATGCCAATGAAGAGAACCAACCACATATATTTTTGTCATACAATAAAGGGCTTCTTTTATGGCAATTTTACCTCATTAAACAACTTCCACCTCTAAGTTTTTGAGATAAACAACTCGGCTCTAATGCAATGGTACATATAGAATTCTTTATCATTTGAAACAAAGAAAACATAATATTCATTCATGATCATATTTTGTATAAAGAACCCAGAGATAATGTTGGTTATTTGGTTATATAGCTTCGTGAAAGTGGATTCGTAAGTGAACTTGTTGTATTCCTTAAAAGAAGCCTACATTTCTCCATAGTCTCCATTGATTAATATATTAAAACTTTATAGATGACATTTGAGCATAGGTCATAAGCTAATTTCATGGTAAAGCAGAGGTTCTTGTTACCGGCTTGAAGAAAACCACAATGATGATTCTGGATTTGAAGTCGAGCAAATCTTTCTTAACACTGTCAGACATTGGCAACTTTTGACTCTTTAGGGGAAAACTAGATTTAGGGGACCTATATTTCAACCTGTGAGCATGCATGTTAAATGTAAGAGCATGTTTTTATATGATGAATTAACCCTTTAAGGGGTGACATATAGTCCTTACTCTTTCATGATGAACAAGAATGAAAATTCTTGTCCAAACTTTACAATAAAAATTTCCTGAGTGATGGCCATTGTGTCACCCGTAAGTCCTAAACTCAAGATGCTACATAAAAGGCTTGCCTTAATACAAAACATGTGTAGGGAGTATATACCCTCATGGTCTCTAAAAAGGATCTCTTATTATCCCAATGATCACCCTCGTAGAGGCAATATGGGAGCTTAGTAGGTAATGAAATGGCACATATACCAATCATTACCAATCCAAGCACTCAGCAAAGAGTCGGATCGTTTCACGAATTTAAACCCTGATTGAAAGTAATATGGCAAGTCGTTATTCACCCACCTAACTTGAAGTTTCCATGCGTGTGCATTCCAAAGCGATATATCACAAAAAGACTAGTTATGCATAAAAAAATTCATTTATATCCAACGTACAGGTATAAGTAGGATAAAACATGCTAAAGCATAAATACGTAAGCTAAATGTGAAAATTTAAACGCATCAAATCACATAAACCATATAAAATGCATAAAGACTAGTTTAATACTGTCATAACAGAAGGGTTCCTAATTGATGGTCCATTTATGACTTAATATAAAGATTTACGCTCATGAATAAATCTAGTATTTTGAATTTATTATGGGCACGTATACTTAAATAAATTCTCGTGGGAAAAAATCTATATAAATACCCTGATAGGGTTCACCTATACTAGAAGGCGAAAGGGTTTTTCACAACTCATGTATCATGATGAAAATTATTTCCAATTAAAATTGGTGTGTATCTAAAATATTTTTGAGAATCTTCTAGTCAATTCCTAGTATTTAAATATCAGCTTACTTATAGGTCCAATATTTATATCAAAATATTAACCAATAATTCTTAGAAAAAAAATTAAGGTTTTTGAAATATTGAACAAGATCTCATGGATTCAATAAACGAGTTATTAAAACCAAAAAATATATGCAAAGATATTTTTTAAATTGTTATGTATATAAAAAACTGCTTAATCATACCATGTGTTTTTTTTTAAAAAAACAATAACCAAAATATAATTTTTATTTTTTTGAGAGACTTGGTTGTATACGTACCATATAAAAAACACACACACACACACACACACACACATATATATATATAAATTCTAGAATGTTTTGAGATTTTGATGAAAAATGGATATTTTAATACTAGCTCGGCATCTTATAGTATAAGTCTACATCCTGGATATTAAATAAAATTACCGAAAAAACATGTGAAGAATCCACAAATAATTTTAAATTAGTCCTTGAAGTTTTTAGAATTTGTTTGGAATTTATTTGGGGTTCGTTTGACAAAAACTCATATTTTTTCAAAATAAAACTATCAAAACAGGCTTAAAGGTGTATTTGCCAAACATGTTCTTAAGCTTAAATTCCTTTTATTAAAATAGTGAAAAACCAAACAAAGCCTTAGTCATTGAACCGACTGGGTTGATTTAAAATTTTTTGTTCAACCATAAATATAACAAAAAATCCTGGTTTGACCCGAAAAACAACCCAAAACAAAACGAAAGCCAAAAAACCAGATTGCACAACAAAAAATTAAAAAAAAACAAATTTATTTTTAGCAGAATAGATCAAACACACAAATAATAGAACATGAAGAACATTTACAACAAACTCAACCACATGACTCTTAAATCAAACCATATATGGACAAATCAAGGGCATATATATATGTTGAAAATCAAGCAAGGATCAATAATTTAACATTCATTCAATTTGATTATCACTCTAAATTCATAATTATATCAAAATGAATTTCAGTTCAAAACCAAAACTTTAGCATTAAAACCCCTAAAAAAAACATGTTATTAGTGTAAACAAACTCTAAATTATTAACTAATCAAGTATAAAGAAAAGTTTTGTGAAAATAAATTGAACAAAATTGGTCTAAATGCAAGGGAAAAGACAATGTTCTTCCTAGAAAAAACAAAGAAAATTGCCCAGAAACCCAACAAAAACCCAACCATTGCCCAATATTGCCAAGCCCTAGAAATAGACAATATAAAACATTGGGTTTTTAACATTTAATAAGACTCTTCATCATACCTATATCAAGTCTATTGAATGGTGAGAATAAAACTTGAAACTACAAGTTAAATAAATATATTTTTCTCACCAATGGACTAATCCGTGAAAGAAGCAATGTATAGCTAGCATCACATATAGCTACAACACCTTCACTTTTTTTTTTCATTTTTGTGAAAAATAGCTATAATGCTTAATTTTATTTCCTAGCAAAAACATTATGCAAGTGTAAATGAATGTGCGATGAGATTATGGTTTCATAAATAAATATGATTTTGTAGTATAAAAGAGATAACGACTCTCATATTCGAGTCATCGCTCAATTTGTTATTACCTCAATAAAAAAAAAGTGTCTAATATCCGTAAATATATATGTCAACACATACCATAGCTACTTAACCATTTAAATTTCAAGTAATTAAGTACTCTAAGTATCTATGAAACAAGAATACTAAAGCCATGGTTAATATATAAACTTACGTGATTTGATCCATATTGTTATCTACTCTCATCATCCTAATAATATACAATTTGAAATTTATCACCATATGTAGGGTAGTATAATATTATTAAATTAAAATTCATATGATATACAGTTGATTTTTGTTAAATATGGATCACAAGAAGATTTAGGTTCTCTCAAAATCATATAAGAATGGATAAATTGGCCAATTAGCACCTAAAATATAATTAAATGCCGAAATAGTACAAGATGAAATTTTTTTGGTGAAATAGCATAGTTTGAAGATATCATGATTCAGAAAACACAACATTTGACAACTGATGTCACAGTTCACAATCGCGACATTAATAAAATATTATATTTCTAAACTGCGATATTATTGAAATGTCGTGGTTCACAACCATTTTGAAAACCAGTTGAACATTTGATAAAATAGTTGGACTGGCCGTTTTGGCTACACTAAGGTTTTGGATCATTTTTGTATTTTAAGCCTGAAAACATATGTAAAATCATAGTTTTTGTTAATTTAAAATTTTATTTACTTTATGATTTTAGAGAGTTAAAAGATTTACAATTTTATCAAAATTTAAACATAGTTTCCTCTATATAGAAACTATACCTAAAATTTTGTCCCGCTTAAAAAAAACCATAATAACCATAATCAACAAATTCCATCTAAACTCAACATATTCTCATATTCCATAATCAATAATATACATGAAAAATAAATATAAAATAATTCAACAATACAATATTCAAGTAATCCCAAAATATATAAACATAATTCATCTATCTATTTATGTCTACGTCATCTACTGGATGATCTAGGCTCATCAGTAGCACGACCGGATCTAGCTCCCACTCTTACCCAAGTGGCATCGACCTCTGCCATGGTATCATCAAGATTTAGCCTCTCTCTAAAGGTTTCAAGTCTAGTGCGGCAAACATTTAACCACATGGATGTTATGGTGTAAACTTCACTTTCTTTGTCAATACTATGAAGATAAGATGTGGCCTCTCGACTATCCCATAGCAGGAAGCCAACCTAATATTATTAAAAATATTAATGTTAAAGTAAAAGACAAATACATAAACTCAACGGTAAACATATATTAATCATAAAAAGACTTTATTACTTACATGATGTTGAATCCGCTGAGCATGTTGCTCGTACTACATATATCCAGGTAGAGGAACCTGCTCGGGATCTAGAGTAATGATATGTCGTGTTATAGTCATGTATCAAATCTTATACTCTTTATCAATAATCACAGGATGCGTCTTTGTAAATATCTTATTCCTCTGTGCATCTCATTGTGCTACATAAGCATTATGCCGGCCTAACCAGTTGTAATAATCATTTTTACCCCTACGAGTAATGATGTGTAAAGCATCACTCTTATTGATATTCCTCCACATAGATACCACTTACATTCTGGTGCATGCACACATTATAACTGAACAAATGTTGAGTTCTATCGCTGGACTCAGTACTCGACGAAGTATGCAATGTGCCACTATTTAACAACATTAACCAATTTATTTTTACTACTATATATTTGACCAACCTCCAAATCAGACTCTTCTGGCATACGTCTATGACTAAGTGCTCAATCATGTGAAACAATAAAACTAGACCCAAAAGCATCTCCAAATTCAGGAACAAGAGGAATAATTTCATCATCAACATCATTATCATTATCAACATCATATTCATTGTCACTAGGCTCAGAATAGTTAAATCTATGTTGATGAGCAAAAGCATTGTCATATATAATATCATCTATTATTTGCAGCAAATCATCCGACATAAACTATTTTTACCTCTACTATCTGAATTTGAAGGACTAGCAGAAGTTGGGACACACACAGATTTTGCTCAACTACTTACATACAATATCATCATGTTCAAACCATTTTAAATAAAAGAATCAATCATTGTCTTAAAACTATCATCACACATAATCAATACATAATAATATTGTTATTTACCAATTTGACACCTTCAAGTTATATCAACATCAATATCATTATAATTTCACCCAAGTTCCTGACAAATGATTTCTTTCATTTTTCATACGACATACCTAAATTACCAGTTAACAACAAATTGCTCTCGTCTTGTATGTGATACTATCGTTCACTTCATGAACAATATTGTCACTGTAATGCATAATATAATTATGTTATTAGATATTCTGTAAAAAAAGAAATCAGATTTTAGTCAATTTAACATAATTATAACTAAATTGCATTACCTCAACCGTAATTGAAAAAATTCATAGCAAATTCAATTAAATTCTTAAAATTTAACGTTAAATCAAACTTAACAAAAAATGAACATAATTCATGATACATTATCAATTGATATTTTCCATGCTCAATTGCATTAATTCAAATACAAATTCATAGAAAATTAATTTAATTCCAAGAAAATACTAAATTCATCAACTTATCAACAATTCAATGAAAATTATAATTCGTCATAACTCAACCATGTTTATACTCTATTGCACGAACATGTGTGCATATTTAAGTACATTATTAGTCAATTCCAACGATATACACAAAATCCATAATTTGGCAACTTAACCTAAATTAAACGCAACACATAATTAATTGATATAATTAATTCATCATTAATTCAACTTATATTCATAGACTATATCAAATAAACTCTAATTGAATGTATTTTTAATTAATTTATCATTGATTCAACAGATCCTCAATTCACCATGAACCATAAATTCAACCTCGACAATTATTTGATTTATACCAAACCAAATAAAAATCGATAGCAATGTATTATGTTTAACCTGCTTATATAACCTGCTTATAGAACTACAAGAATGATTGGGGCGGCGGTAGCAACGATGGTGGCAACATAGGGACAGTGGATTTTCAACACAAAAAATTCAATAGATGCTTAGAGGCTAAGATTAGTTTGATTTTTGGTTGATTTAAAGGAAAAATTAAGTGTTTAGCGGGGTTTTTTGGGAGAGAAGCGGTGGTAGGGTGGTTTTTTCTGTGAGAAAGAGAGATAATGGTGTGTGTTCAATCCGTTTAGATTTTTATTAATGTCGTGCTTATGAAGCGCGATATTTTAAGTTGATTTTCAAAGGGTGATCGATATTTAATAGATATTTAGTGGATGTTGGGTTTTAGAAGCATAATAATATCAAACTATATCATTTTGCTAAATGCGTCATTCCCTTCAATTTTAAAGTTTATTGTGCTGCTAATTTTATTTTAAAAAAAAAAAACCCAATAAGAAAAGGACAGTCCAACCAAGAGCAGATCTCTCTACATTAATTATTCTCTTTGACATAAACCAATGCAAGCAAATTACTTTGAACATTGAAAAGTAGAAAATCCTTCAAAACAAAGGCAGCGTCTGTCTCGCACCCATATCTTCTCAAAGATACTTACATGTTAACTTTCCTTACTCACTCTCAGTGCTTTGGCAAATTCCTGCTAAAAAGCTAGGAGGGAAGTCTCATGTTTTTAGGTACAAGTTGCAGTCAACCATCTTTTGTGTGAACTAAGTCTACTAAACAATGCAAGAACTCTTCAAATATGCTAGTATGATATAGAATTCTAGATAGCAAGTTTGCCCCCCGGCATTTATTAAAAGGATGAGCACTCCTTCTAAAAGTGCTTTCTTTGTTTTTTTCTCGGAGCCCTGACAGGCACTTGATATTCTTAATTTCTTGAAACTTGATGAGGATGGGTGATGATGATACAATGTGCGTACAGAGGCATTTATGGTTGTAGTTGAAAGTGGGCTGTGCTTTGTATTGAGATTTAAGGCATATATATATATAATATATAATATTTTTTGCGACGAGGGCCTCACACAGACATTTGGTGGACAGCAATGATTCTTCGGTATCACTCATTTGGCTGAAAAGATACAAGATAAGCATGCTTGTATTTCACTTGTGTGTCCACCCAACTGGGAAAAAAAAATGTGATTTTTCACTGTGACAAATCCTCAAGTGATAATATAATGAGTGAGATTGAAGAGCCTGCTAGTACTGCATATATATATTATGATGGACTTTGTTGTTTCGTTTTTAAAAACCTTTATCCAATGATTTAAGGTCATAACGTGCATGCTCAGACCAAGGTTTTATAATCGTTTCTTTAATTACTAGAGTGATTACTTAAGCTTTTGCCATCCACTAATTGCGACAAGATTAATTAAACTAATCTGGTAGGTCCCTTTGAAAGCTGGGATGTCTTAACTTTTAAAAACAAGTTTTAAAATCTAACTTTATGGTTTAATTAATTGAGACCCAATTAGACACTACTCAAAGTGCTGCTTCTGTTGATGAAAGGTTCTGTCTTACGTAGGCATGGGTTTCTTTCACATGTGTGTCCAAAAGGTTCAGTCGTCTGTGTTTTTTTTCCTTCTCTCCTCATCCTTGTCCTCTTAATAAAAAGTTAATAATTGCTTGTGTGTAAAGATTCGTGCTTAAAAAAAGCCAAATTTCCAACCACTAGTGGGGAAAAAGGCACCACCTCTACTCCCTGCCGGCCTTTTCAATTGTTAGTAATTCTTAAGGATTCCCAAAACTCCCTAAAGTTGAAGGAAGAAGACGCAATGTTATTTCGAATGAGGTTTTTTTAGGTGGGAATTTGGCAGCTTCCAATTGTTCCTTTCTGTAAAACTAAAATGGCCAAATAAAAAAAAAAGGAGGACGACTTTTCAATGGGGCGCTCCCTCCATGTCAACCAAGCCACACTGTTGAATGTGTTCGAGAAAGAGAAGAAAGACCGATTTCCTTTCTTCTCAATTAAAAGGGGAGAGTAGAAAACGAAATGCTAGAGGGAGGGAGGGTGTGGTGCTTGAAAGTCTAATTGCTTTGAGTGCAAGAAGCTACCAAAATCCTCTTAGGCTCTCAATTCTCCCCAGCTGTGAGTGACTTGTTGTAAAATGTGTTTGCTTAAAGTTTGACCTTTCATGACATGATTATCACCGATTTTTATTATATACTTGTAAAAGCTATGTGGGGTTTGGCTTGCATTAGTGAAAAGAGCCATGGGCCCTTCTGTCTCATGATATATATTCCATCAATTAGCCTTTGTGACGAACACTTTAACCCGTTTCATGATACATGGATTGATCGATCGAGATTTGAACTGGATGGGGAAAGAGGAGAGGGCCTTTTTTGTGTTGTAAGATCGAAGTCAAATAAAATGCAACTTTAACAGTCACATAGCTAGCTTGAAGAAAAATATTGCGATATCCTTGCAAGGGGGATCATTCGTCGATCATAGCAATCCTTACTTGGACGAAAATTTATGTTTTTTTCAAAGTCTTTTTTTGAATTATGGCTCCTCTATTATTGGTGGGGTTGGGAAGGGAATGGTGCATAGCGAGGGGAAACTTTTTCCTGATTTAGGAACCAATTACAGAGCAACACCACCTTTTGATAATGATACTAAAGGCAAAATTAAATAATCTTGAGAATGGTT
>Ga0325411_1001774_pt1 | contig 24110 bp, 10 predicted proteins | sample PopdelMetagenome_13_FD_206181 | JGI IMG/M metagenome (GOLD analysis project Ga0325411, IMG submission 206181) | Populus deltoides microbial communities from Bellville, Georgia, United States - Xylem-PdIQD-R4 | ecosystem: Host-associated > Plants > Phyllosphere > Stem > Wood/Secondary xylem... | reverse complement strand
ATATATATATATATATATATATATTTAAAAGAAATAGGATTTAATTGTAGGGTAAACATTAATGCTTATAATACAGTTTAATACAATAAATAGATACAATATATATTGATATATTCAAGATACACATATACACTTATAGGTCCCATTATCATAAAAAAAAAATGGACATATTGAATACTTAAGATTTTCTCCATTAAACTAGTCACTTGAGAAAACCTGGCTAGATAAAAATGCATAACTCGAGCATATAGAAGAACATGTTAGCTAGAGATAGGCCTGCCACAGCCTAGGAAGCTTAACCTATCTCCCACGTATAAAAAACACAAATGGTATACTTGTTATGTGTGTGCATCCTTGAGATTACTTTAGTTCCATTGGTAATAACAAAGACATCATCATGTCTACTTAGTTGTTATTCATCAACATCAAAGACATTTATTCACTAATTAGTCTTTAAAGATATTGGTGGCAAAAAAAAGGATGATTATGCCCCTCTCTTTTAGTAATTTGAGCAGATCTCGTAACTATATAAATATTCCTAAAGTTTAAGGTTAGATGATCATCTTTTCACTAAGACTTCCATTTTATTCTTTGCATTATATTTAACATCATTTTTGTTTTTTCAAGCATACCTCCTCCCTTGTAAACTAATTTAATCATTGAAAAGTTTTTTAGCTGATATAAAAGACTGGTTTTGTAAAAACACTAGATATCATCCTCGTCTTTAGTTATTACCCATCATATCCACTTAGCTTGCAAAAAGCCATAACATCTTTTAAGAATTTATAACCTTATCAATGGCATTGCATATGAAGACTTAAGTAAAAAGCTAGTTCCATTCTTTTGTTGATCAAAATATAAGTATATATAAAAGATAAAAATATACAAGGCTGAAGAACTAGCAAATTCATATATAAAGATATACAAAAGGGAACAGGCTCCATAACAAAACATTTACATCAAGCCCATCTAAAAAGAGTTATCGAATAAAAAGGAGGAGCTGACATTGGTTAAATGGAGAACCTAATTTGATATGAGGTACCCAACCTAACTAAAAAGCCAAAGGCAAAGCAAAATAACATTGCTTAACAATAGCTAAACACAAGACGAGCATAGTGGAAAGCCAGGACTGCTTTAGAGCAGGTAGCAAAAGGAACGTAATATACACTATACACAAAGAGAAAAACAACAAAAACAAAGCGAGGAAGTTCCATTCTTTTTTCCTCCTCATCTAAGCTTTTTTTTTTTTTTTTGCATAGTTGAAAACCCATAAACACCAAGTCTAAGGGTTTTCTTAAACCTTATAAGGCATTTTATAACCTATAAACATTCTCCAACAACAATAGTGAGAGAAAAGATTGATAAAGGCCTTTTTAGCCATGCAATAGCAACTAATAGGTTTTCCTATTCCGTTAGCACTACTAATGCTACCAACCATTCATCTTTAAATGAAAACCACCCTTTGTACCTCTATTAAAAGTGCATAAACAATTTTTTTTAGATAAGAATGTAATTAACTTGATAATGAGAACATTGAAAGAAGAAAAAACAATTACTCCTCCATCCCCTAAACAAGTTCTTATTATTGTGAAAAAGAGTTAGTGAGTCAAGGTTCGAAAAAAAAGAAAGGGTGAGTGAAGAAATGGTTGGAATGTCATTGCAATTAGAGGATTGTCAAAAGGGATATCATGTAAACGGTTTACATTTCTAGATGAATTTAGTTAGTCTTGAACCTAAATGCCTTTACCAAGTTATAAGGTCAATAGTGGTTTAACATACTGAGCATAACTATTATGACCACCAAGTCCAAACCTCTGTCCTTGTTCCATATATCTTGAACATTAAAATATCTAAGGAATTTATCTATATAAAGATGAATTTTAATAGTTATGATGGTTTGAGTGACCCTTGATAACGCATGTAAAATATAAATGGTACTGTTAAGTTAATAATCTAAATAATAAATACTAAGTGAAAACACCTCCCCATTATTATTTTTAGAGGCTCAACGAGAAAATGGTATAATAATTTGCACCCTATGTCCATACATAGTTTTAAGGATCTATGTTTTGAACTTGTTACTCAACACTATCAAGAAAAGTTCATTAATGTTTTTTCTTCATTATATAAATGAAAAATAAAAGTACCAAAGCTTACCTCTCTAGATTTATTAATAAAATACTAAGAGTTGCTGGCTTATGTAGTTAATGGCCATATAAACCTCGAAAGGCAAGAAGTATCATGCTAATCTATAAAGTGAATTCTATACTTTTTTATACAGAAATCTCTTTCAAGTAAATTATGTAATACAGATCTAAATTTACTTAAAAGATGTCAATGATGCAAGATAGGCTCACCTTTATTTTTAAGGTTAAAGAAGAAAAGAATCCAAAGAGACAAGTCTCTATATAATTTTCAAATCCCAAAGAAAACCTTAAAAGGTTTATTCACAACCTCATGGATTATTTAGCTTTAAACTCTCTCTAAATATCACTCAAAAGGAAATATATGTTATCATATAAAGAGAAAATTATATTTTTTCTAACCTTGCCTGAAAGATGCCCAATATCACAATTCATAAAATACTATTTTTTATACTAAGATCTCGTGAAATTGATAATTGCTTTATACTAATGAAGGAGATATAAAGTGTACTAATGAAAGGCTACCTTAAACATTTTATAAAAAATAAGACCAACTCAGATTAGAACCGAGGAAAGCCAAGTGAGTATCTTAACCTTTATACAAAGTTTAACTTATTTCTAGACAAGTTTTTAGTAAAGGGAGACTTTAATAAAAATGAGGAAGTTCTATAGAAAGCATATTCTCACCATCTTATAAACACCAAATCATTGGTATAAATTATCATTCATCACCACCACCATCATCATTTCCTATCACTTAATACATTGAGTCCTTAAGGATAATGGTAGCATCGATCATAAGTATTTTCTCCAAATAAGTCTTTGGCCTAATAAAAAGTAATACCTCCAAGTTATGCTCGATCAAGACTTTTTTAATACGGATAAAGAGAGAGAGAAAAAAGAAACTATAAAAGGGAGCCATTAAGATACTAGTTACCACGAGCACGTACCCTTAGTGTAGAATATTCTACTAAATCTTTATGGTCATTAAAATAAACCTAGCATGCAATAACATTATTAGAAGACCCCTCCATGACATTAATATAACCATTAACATTTAAGTGCTCAACTTTAAAGTTCCTTACAAAAGGACAACGTGGTTACTACTAATGGCAACCAATTAACCTTTTATAAATACACTTTTTCGTGTCTAAAATGAAGAAAACCATCATGTTTAATAACCAAAAAGGTTTGACATTAAAGAGAAGAGAAAGTTGGACTAAATTCATTAGAGAATTACAGGATATAGTTTTAAAGGAGGAAGATCTAGACTCTTTAATGAAGATTGGTTTAACTTTAATGGTTGAATAAAGTGAACTTGTTAAGATCCTAAAAATTAAAAGATTGATTTCATTTTAGGTTGGTGGATATTCCTAGAATCATTTAAGATATGTTTTTTTATTGACTTAATATCAACTATTTTTTTCCTTATATTTGTTAGAAGAAGAAGAGTTTTGAAGGGAAAAAAAAATAAAAGATGATATCCAATGAAGTTGTAAACTCCTAAAAGTGAGAATCATTTAAAAAGTCATATACCCTTATTTGGTTTGCTAATGTCATCGACTTCAACAAGTCTTGCCCGAAAGATAACTTCTTTCTAATTAATATTGATAGGATATTGACTCAATCATTGATTTTGAGTTCTTTAGATGACAAATCTAGCTACCATAAGATACCCATGTATCCCTATGATGAGAAAAAAAAAACTATTTCATCATAAATAAATGAGCATATTATTATAAGGTCATACCTTTCAACCTCAAGAACATAAGGAAAACCTATTACATAATGGTGGATAAGGTATTTAGTGACCAGTTAGGTAGGAATATTAAAGCCTATGTAGATGAAATGCTAGTTAAATATTAGAGTTTTAAAGAGCACATCTGAGACCTACAAGAGGTATTCTTAGTTCTTATAAAAATACTAGAGAAATATAAGTTGTTTTAAGTATGTATTTTTTTATATGTAAAGTAAATTATTACGGTTACTCATGAGCGTCAAAGGGATTAATCCTAACCTCGAGAAAGTTTAGGCCATTCTAGACATGATCAACCCTAATTATTGAAAGATGTATGAAAGCTTCCTAACCAACAAGCTGTCCTGAATTACTTTATTTCCCAGATACAAAAACAATGTCTTGCTTTCTTTAGCACCTTTAAAATATTAGTAACTTTTAATGGACTCTAATGTGTGAAAAAGTATGTGAAGAGTTAAAAGCCTTCCTATCTTTTTTGTATAACTTATCACAATTAATGAAAAAGAATACTATTTTATCTATATTTAGAGGTATGTGATAGTATTGCTAACACCACCCTAGTTTGAAAAGAAAAGAAACCATAAAAATTGATTTATTATACTAGTTAGACTTTATAACATATAGAAAAAAAAAAGTATCCAAAGGTGGAAAAAATGGTCTTCATATTGGTTAGCACATTTAGGAAATTCATCCCTACTTTTAGGCTCACCTAATTATAGTGCTTACCGACCAACTATTTAGACAGATCTCCTATAAACTAAACATACGAGGGTAGTTAGTCCATTAGACCATTAAGTTGGTAGAATTTGGACTACAATATCAGATTTAACTAATCATTAAGGCTTAGGCTCTTGTTGACTTTAAATTAAATGTTCCTTCAATGATCTTACTATAAAGAAATAAACAAGCTCCAATTATTTAGAGAAAGAAGTTGTTTATAAATGATGCCTCTAACATTCATAAGAGTGGCACGGATGTAGTCTTTATTTGTTCAAATCAATATTTTTTTTAATATATATATATATATGCTTTAATATAAGTTCATCTCTTTCAATAATATGATAAAATGAGTTCAACCCAATATAAGCCTTAAAAGCTTACACTCTTCAATTGTATAGTGACTCTCTATTTATAGTGAGGGAATATAGGGGATAATATATAGTATGAGAGCCATCTATATATAAATACCACTAATGGTCATTAAAACACCTCAAATCACCTAAAATATAGGGGGGAAAGATCACAATCTCGTAAATCCTAATGGAAAAAAACATTCAGGAAGATCTCTTGTTAAAAATTTAGTAACACTAATCTTATTGATCTCTTATTGGGGTATATATAAAAGTTTTGGATAAGCCAAACACCAAAGATAAAATGACTTGATGATCTACTTTATGGCCTAAAATTCTTCCCTAAAAGATTGATGAGTATCATTATAGAAAGGTACTTAAATGATGAAGAGATCTCATCAGTCACGATAGATATACATTTATAAAGAAGGTTTATATATATATAAGGTCTACTAATGGACAATACTAATATAACAACCATCAAAAGTTTATTTTTCTTGTAAGAAGAGTAATCGAGTATTATTTGATAAATGAATAGCTATACAAAAGGTCTATAATAACATCTCTCTAAGAATATAATACTTACACTCAAACCAATTACTAGACCAATATAAAAAATATGATATTTTTTAACATGCTTAAAAAAATCGAGAAGGCAAAAAAAGAATGAGTTATACTTTTATATGAGATCTTATGGGCATAAAAAATAACATGAAAGACCTCTATAAGAACAATACTATTCTTGTTATCCTATAGGAGAAATGTCGTTATCCTAATAGAAATTGGTTGTCATAATTACCAAGTACAAGGTTATTTAGGCATAACAAATAAACAAAAAATAAGGACCAATATAGATATTATGAAAAAGATTTTTCTAGCCATCGTTGTCATATGTGAGGCTTGTAGATGGAAGGTAAACTACTATCATAACACTCTAATAACAAATAGAAGTTTCTACATTAGATATCTCTAATTGAGAAAATCAAAAGCACATGGAATATAAAGGGTAGAGGAAAGTTGGAGCTAAGTGGGATAGACCATACATGGTCATATACACTATCAAGGTAAAAACTTGCCATCTACAAGATATAAATTGAAAGATTTTACCTTACCCATGACACTCTAATCATCTTAAGATGTATTATTAATAAACATAACTTAATCAACTTGTAATTTAAATATCTTAATAAAATTTTAAATTAGCTAGTTCTCCAAGTTAACTTTAATAAAGTACACTCCTAACATAGTCATTTTACTTGGCTGTAAAAGTCACCCTCTCTTAGTTGTGTGGTTTTTCCTTGCCAAGATATAAAGCCATACCCTACCTATGTATAAAGGCATGACATCACTTAAAAAAACAATGTTTTCTTAAGAATGAACGACCATTTCAAGTAAGATAAAAGAACCAAAAGATATTAGTATGAATCCATCTTGGATATCGATGTTCTAGTAACAACATAATGTGTTATAAGGGATTTAATGTGAATTTGGTTAATGCTTAATCAAACAAAATACCATTTACCTAACCATGCATTTAATAGTCTTGAAGGGCTTTAAATCCCTTATTTGATTCAAGATAATATATTTGATCGTGTCAAGAGTCTTACTCATTCCCAACCTTAATAAAACACCAAAAAATTACCCTTTGACCCATCTAAGTTTTAAGTGAACATGATAACTCTATTTTGATCATGTCTTCATAAAAAAGAAGGAAATTGGATCCTATATATCTTAAAACCTATAGGATTTTAAATTTTATATATAAGAGCAAGAGGGAATTTAACCCAAACAACCAAAAATAAAGAAACAAAATGAAAGGTATAAAAAGAAAAAAATTGTAATAATAAAAGGGCAACGAGAGATAAATATCTATAAAAAAAAAAAACCTCATAAAACTATGTTAAAATTATTGGAGCTTAGTTTATCTTAACAATATCTCTAAGCCCCCATATGGTTTCTTAGTGCTCTCATTAATAATTGGTTTTATCCAAGCTTTTTAGACATTAATTAGCTGGGGAGGGAACAAGTTAGCAGCTAGTAGAATGCCAATCACAAGTCTATCCTTCTTAGGGGTTAGATCTTAGACAAAAAACAAGAAATCAAAATGAAGTACCTCACCATTATTGAAAACTTAAGAGAAGTCTATAAAGATATTTTAGGCCTTATTATAGAAGTGAAATTAGTTAGAATATATATCACTCGATTATCAAAGATGTCTTTCGATCTAAGAGTACTTTAAAAAAATATTAGAGAACTCTTTTGGCCTTATTATGAATTTTTTTTCCAATGCCAAAGATAGGGGAATCATATTTAACCACCTACTTAATTGGTGTTAGTATTGAAACCTTTGATGGTGTTAAGGATGCCATATAAGAATTGGTGGGTTAAGAAACAACAATGTTCTCTGGTCTATGTCTTTCAGTCGGGGTAAAAGCACCAGAAGGCTTCATGTTTTTCCTTTTGCAAGTTTCATGCTAGCATTCTTTATACTCATTAGATTTACCTATTTGATAGTGGACACCTCTAGAGGTGGTTAAATATGAATCAGTGATAGATAAAAATTATTGGTCGTGTAGACCCACACTTTCTAAAAAAGTAAAAGTATCTTTATCTAGGAATGACTTATACCATCTTCCTTGTACTCATTACTCTTTTTAAGAGCTAAAAGGATCACCTTCCTTAGCAGGACCAACTAGTTTAAAAGGTTCAACGTTCTTAATGTCTTCTACAAACCAAGACCATTTTTAGTACCAGATACAAACAAAACTAAAACAACAATAAAAGTTAAGTATTATACCCATAAGACTATGGTTTAACATCCATTCTCGAGCTAAAAAGTAGATCTAATACATAACACCTCTCTTCTTAATGATCTCCTAGTAGTTTTGTCCTTATTACATAAAAAAGGCATGTCATTGTGATTCAACAATAGATTTTTCTATTTTAAGGAAAAGACACATAACGCACACCAATCCATATAGAGGTATGAATCCTATGTACTTAACCACAAATCATTCACTTCTCCATTAGTTCATATCGTTGGTTTTATCTATAATTGCCCCTCAAACATGACTCTTCTTCTTAAATAAAAAGGAGCCTAAGGGAAAGGGACTATACCAAATTATTTGTAAATATTCTTGAAGGTAGCTATTATGGCCCAACCATTCAAATGCAACTAACTAACATATAGGTTATAGTAATGGAATGTGTCCATCATAAACTTGGTCAATAAGAGGTTGGAATTGGTTTACAAAAACCTTGCACACAAGCACATTAATCCTTGTATGTCATCATTTTACCATGGTGGGATGCTTGCTAATCCTATCTAGTAGATGATTATGATGATAATAATGATAATAAAATACTATATTTTTAAGTTCTTATGGAATGAGACTAGTCTCTCAACATATACCTCACTTGTATAAGTATCATCCAAGGGATTCCTAGGCTTTTTAACTCACATAGACATGGTGGGTCTCCTATGACATGTCTAATCTTGGTTGGACAATTGCACTGACTATGATTCTTGCCTTTAATTAGTATCCCGTCCATCGACTTAACTATGCAAAGAGCCATATTATCCTTCAAGAATTTACAACCTTAGCATATTTAAGTTGTAACCTATTTTAGTGGTGAGCAAGAGTGTTGGGGATTTTTAAGATTATCATTTTATTTCTCCTGGAAGAAGTTTGTTGCTTGAGGTTGTTTTTTCGAAAGCATTTGCTGGGAAACTTGTATTAAAAGCTATGGAAACTCCCTACTGTTTCTATTCTATGCAGCTATTAGGGCAAAGCAAAAATGTGAGGGCCTGCGGCTGCTTGCCAAAATTAAAGAGAAGAAAGAAAGACTAGCTTAGCTTGCTAGGTCGGGCTAATGCCTCATCCATTATTAGCCAGATAGGCTCTTTCAAATCGGCCCATAGAAATTGAGACCTAACTTTAAACAAAGGCTGACTTACTTGCAACGAAAAAAGGAAAACATTTTAAAAAAGAAAAAAAAAAGGAACCAATGTCTTCTCGACAGACAGAGCAGAGGATGGGAGAGCTTTCCCAGTTTATCTTTGAATGCGAAATCAAAAGAAAAGGAAATAAAAGGTTGCGAGGTTTTTTATTTATTTATTTTGACTTTTCTTTCTAATTCCGTTTAATTATATCTGCCTATCTGTCTGCTACTTCACTATCTTCTGTTTAAATTTCCTTTTACCTTTGCTTCTGCTGCTTCTCTTATGCATTTCCACTCGCACAAAATTTTAGCTTTTATTTCTTTCTTGTACAAGAATCAAGAATTTCACTTCTTTTTGTAAAATCTCCATTATCTAGAGGAGATTGTGCAACTCTTGCGTTTTCTTTCTTCATTCCTGTTGTTTCTTTACCTCAAGAGGTTGCTTATAGATGATGTCAACTTGGTGAAGTGGGTAGCTAGAGAAAATGAATTAAATTGTGGGTTTCAAAGTTGACGGTCAAATTGCATGCCTATTTCATATATGGGGGGCTGTTTCATTATGGCCTGTTTTTGTATAATTTTGTGGCTTTTTTAATCTTTAATCTCTTTAGATGAATAATGAGAAGCTATGGAACTAAATTTGTGAAACCTGTTCTTGTAAAGATGATCCTTTCATGTTTTTGTGTCAAGTTTGAATGATCTTGGATCAATTTAAGCTTTAGACCGCCAAGCCGTTCTTATTTCTTTTATTTGGGTTTTAAATTGGTTAGGTGATACAATTCTTCTATTATTGAAAAGGATTGATGTATGTAACTTAGTTGAAAATACTCGTAGAGTTCAACTAATCAAGTTTTAGACCATTTCAATCTGCAATTACTTCGAGTTACTCGGGTTCTAATCTGGTAGTTTGGATCAATTAAGCATGTGATCTTAAAAGTAACAGCTAACTCAGTATATATAACTCTTAATAGCGTTTGACTTAACTCGGGCAAGAAGGAAAGAAAGGCACATAATCGTCAGCTACTGTGGATTTCAGGATTAGTTTTGTATTTCTAATTATTGCTTTCAATATTCCTATGTTCTTATAACTATGCACTTGCATTTTTTTCTCATTTAGATTCTCATTCGTTTGCAGGAGCCATAATGGGCAAAAAAAATACTTATAAGTGCTGATTGCTTTGATGGAATCTCCAGTAAGTTTTCTCACTTGTCCGTCATAGTGGTTTTCTTCATTTCAACATGCTTGTCAATTCTTGATTCCGTTTAGCTGTTTATTCTTGATGAGAAAAAAAGAACTGATAATTCTCATTCCTTCCTTTGCTGGGAGAGGATCTTTCACTTTTTGCATGATCATTGAGTTTTGAGAGTACATAAGAGGCGAAGTCCAATGCTATGTGATTTTCTTTTGAGAGGTTGTGTGCCGACAATCTGAGTGAACCATGCTAATATTGTGTGGTTTCTGTGTGTTAGTCTTGCCATAGTTCAATGCTGCATGTAATCTTGCTGAATGATTGTAAATGATTTGTTTCTATTACGGCTATACAGGATTTCCCTTACAAGTATCGCCATGTTTGAGAATTCTTGTTCCCTCAACTATTGCAGATTTTTCTTAGTTGCACAATGCATATAACTCTGCTTATGGTTTTTCTTGATGCATTATTTCTTACATGAAGGAGCCAAGTAGGATTGGTGATCGTTCAACCAGTGATGTTGTTGTCCGACTCCGAACACATGAAGGGCGAGATGATTGGTTCTATTGCCATTCTTTTATCTTGATAGAAAAGAGCAAATATTTTGGTGACCGCCTTTCTGAGAACTGGCCTACATGCCAGATCCTTGACTCCCGGAACTGTGTTGAAGTTTACTGTGAAGAATCAGACTTTGATCACCATGTCAATTTTCTACGACTTCTCTATGTTGTTATAGATGGTTCATTGGAAGACATATGGCATGGTGTGAAGAATGCCCTTGGCATTCTGCATGTGGCTGTGAAACTTGGGTGCCCACAAATTGTTAATGCTTGTGTGAACTACTTGGAAGCAATGCCATGGGAAGAAGCTGAGGAGGATGAGATCCTAAAAATCATACCAGGCATGGGATCGAAAGCACAACCAATTCTTGCCCGTGTCCAACCAGTCAATCCGTCAGCTGTATTGAGAATTTTTCTGTCAGCTATTAAATTTGCCACATCATCACCTCCTTCGCCCATGAATGATCTTAAAACTACTGCACAAGAGCAGCTCGAATACATGCTGACTGAAGATGATGATGCCCCTCTACTAACAGCTGATCAAGAGGTCAAATTTGAAGTAAAAGAATGTGTGAAGGGACTGTTCACCAGATTTAACAATATGCTAGAAGCTCTGTTATGTGAGCCTGTGGAATCAGCCATTGAGAAAGGGAAAATGCAATCTTTTCAATCATATCTATCAGATTTATCGTGGGCTTGTCAGATACTAAATAAGTTGGAAATCATGAAGGAATTTGTCAATAGTTGGGTAGGCGCATCAGATAAGATAGTTCTGGTTGTTGAGCAAGCTAGTTCGGTAGCTGAAATTATTGAGACAAAGTCGAAGGTTATAGAGGTGGCAGCAAAGGTTTTAGAAGCAATTGGATATGGTAACGTTATTCTGCCTACTGCAAAACGGTTTCACATGGTCAAGGTTTGGCTTCCATTTGTGAGGGTTACCAAACCATTAATTGATTCTGCCACGACTAATGCCGATGGTCCAGAACTTAAGATTGATGGTGAGCTATGGCAGTCCTTAGAATCCACATTTGTTTCTATGGTTCTTACACTGCCATCAGAAGACCAGGCTGAGATTTTGACAGAATGGTTAGGGAATGAACATATTCACTATCCAGACTTCACTGAGGCATTTGAGGTGTGGTGTTACAGGTCCAAGGTTGCTAAGAGAAGATTAGCAGACATATTGGGCAACCACGGTATGGCCAATAGCACACTTTGACCATCTGTTTTTCATCTTTTTGGTAAGAATAGTTACATCGTGCTTGATCATAAATCATTTTCCTATCCTTCGCGAAGATCAGGGCTTGGTTTAGAAAGTGTTGTTGACAAGAGATTCCTAAACTGGGTGCACTAACTTTTAGCTTCGTGTCCAAAAGTGATTGCATTCTAAGGTTTGTAAATGAAGTAATGTTTAGGCTTCTGTTTGATTGTAAATCCGTAATTGTGAATGTCTAGCGTAATCAAACTCGATAAAATCTTCTGGGCTTGTGCTATCTTATTGTCCAATTTGCTCATGCCAATTTTCATTTGTTTATTTATTTGTTTACTAGATTATTTTCTAGTTAAAGTCCTGATGCTTAATCAATTTTATTTTCTCCTCTAAGGAGAGGGAAATGGAAGTCCGAATGCCTGGGTGAAGGGCAGTAAGCTTAATAAATGCTTTGTACTTCATCTTAACTTAATAAATACTTTGTAATATAATGCTATTCGCCTATTCCCTCCGTTGTACAGGGCAAGGAACTACCAAAAGAACATGATACATGATACGAGAAAACCTTATCCATGGTGGTCAATTGTGGGCAGAGGTTGAGGTCTTAAGGATGTCAGTATCCTGGCCAAAGAGGCACTCCTTCAAAACAAAGAAATAAACATGGACACTTTTGCACTTTACGACCTTCTTTTATCTATTCATATCCATTAAGCAATAGTTTCTTCACTTCTCTTCTTCTATTGAGCGATGATTCTGGACCGTTTGGATTGGTTATTTTTGCATTCGGTCTTGCACCTTTTGACTTTATTTTTCTACCCTAGCTAGTCTTTCTTCAGACTTTTCTTGAGCAGAGGACCTTTCTGGGTTCCTCATCTAGTTTCCTAGCATTCATGCATCAGAAAACTATATATTTGTAACTATTGCTGACTTTTCTTTGAAAATGGTGTTTGAATGGGACTTGTAATGTTTATGCTTCACTAAGCTCTCCCCTTCTAGCACTGTGTGTGGATATAAAGGAGGTTTTCTTCCAATGTATCGTTTCTAGATCTTGATTTGAAGAAGAAAAAAAAATTATCGTTGCTGATGTCTGCAGTCTCCCATTCTTTTATCTTCGTTTCTTGCGTGTAGCTTGCAATCAATTGAGCGTCACACTTCATACATACTTCTCTTTATTTGATGAAATACACGATGACATCATGATTTCTCACAATCAATATACTACGTTGGTATACCCCAATAACTAACTGTTATGACACCAATCCATCTATCCATCTTCAGAACTTACAAAAATAATATACAATCCTCAACCATATACTAAATCCTAAGCTGTCTTAGAACTCAATGGTTCTATGCCAAGTATAGACCTATACTAAGTAAATTTTCTTCTTTCTTTACACTACCATGCATCTTCCTTGTTCCTTAGCAATACATGGAACAGTGAAAAGAGATTCTGAAGCCTCGGCCTCTTTGTCCTAATGTATCAGGCCACAAAGTCTGGCAACAGGTGTGCTATAAACCTCTTTCGGTTCTGAATGTCAATGCTCTCGTATCCAGTTGAAGAGTGAGGCGTGGATGTGTTAAGGGCTCCATACTCATTTGGTTCGCCGATCTCTACTCTTCTTCCCAGTTGAATGTTTTGGTTAGGAAGAAAAGTTTGATGAGTACCTGATAAGGAGAGGTTTTCACAATGGGGTAGCCCAAGAGTGAGAGAGACACCATTGCCAGAAAACCTTGGCGTGAACTGCTCTCCATCAAACCTCCCAATTTCCCCCATTGGGTATTGCCCAAAACCTCCAATGAAGTTGGTTTGGCCTCCCATGAATGAGTAGCCATCCCTACTCTGCCTCTCATCGCCGAATTTCATAGAAACCTGCTCATTGTTTGCCTCGCCAGGCTTGATATCCATGTTAATGGATGGCACACTAGTTGGGGATTGTATCAAATCATGGCTTCTTGGTTTCTTTGGGCTCCCTTGTGTGATCCCGTCTAATTCTGATGACCCCATAAAGGAAAATCCAGACTGGTTTCGGAGATTTCCCCCAACAGGAGATGTTGAAGATGTGGGTATTGAGATTGCAGAAGGAGCATCCGGTGAATTGTCCAAGGACTTGAAGCTTCTAGTTTGATTTCCGTTAACTGAACCTTTCTCTTGCAGAACTGACCTTGAAGCAGCATCTTCATTGTGTTCGCTCTTGCTTGTTTTGTCCTCTGATCCATTCTGTTCTTGTTCCTTAATTTCCTCCATGTACATTTCTTCTACCATTGGCTTCCAAAGTCGAACTCGAGCATTTATGAACCAATTAGACACCTGTATAATAACAAACACATAAATATAAGAATTTCCTCAACTGCGATAGGAATGCTGAGAAATGCAGGAGTTGGTTCATACCTGGCTCCTCGTGAGCCCTGTTTGTTTTGCGAGCATGTGTTTGTCTGAATCCTTGGGATAGCTGAAACATGAAAGGTTCACAAATCAGATATGAACAAAAACTAAAACCCAGGGATTTGTGGGATCATGACAAACAACTATGATTATCTACATGAAAATAGTCATCAATAGGAAAGGGCCAAAAAAAATGTAATTCTTAGAATTCTGAGGGTGCTTACGGGTGGAGAAAGTGTTCGAAGAGCCAAGCACGGAGAACTGAAACTGATCTTTCAGGCAATCCTCTCTGGGGTCTCCAAGCATTGTGCTGGATCATTCCCAACTGCTGAAGTGCACGCTGTTGTCGAAGGTGATGATCGACAAATTTGAGCCTTGAGCCTTCAATCTTTCCTCCTAAGCAATCCTCTTCACCTAAGCTTTTGTTTGCAGCTTTAATTTGACCTGTTATTGCATCTTTCAAGCACCTAAACTGCTTGGAGATTGTTTTCAATGCAAGGGCTGTGTATGTCTTTGCTGAACCAATTCCTGCTGCTTGCTCAAACGAGGAAATCACTATCTGCATCTGGTGATGATACTGCCTGTACCTCTGCTCCACCTGCAGATGATAAAAACAAAAATGAATAAAAATATCCCATTTATCTGCTGTGACAACAGGGTACATATTGAATTGAAAGCCTCGAGACTCCCTCTGTTCCTATCTTGTGAAAATTGAAGTTCTAAATTTTTAAGAGCATATAGCAAGGGTCCAAAAGGATGAGAGACTTCAAAACATTACGAGTTGAATACAACACCAGACTGAAATTCGGACACGGTTTCCTTAGATGGGTTTCTTACAGTGAGAGACCTAACTCAATCCCGTGTGATCTCAGCCAATATTTTTCGCAATACAAACAAGAGCGTTCCAAGAAACTATCCCCAGTTTCTTTAAACGAACTTAACTAAACCTCACCGACACAAATGATCAACACACAAATTGAAAACAAAGCATAGTTGAACATATAAACTGCAAGTGCGTACCTCATCGAGCATGCTAATAAGCTTAGCCTTCTTCATCTGAATTTCCTGCCTCTCTGCAGTGGAAAGCTCCGGTCCGCGCTTCCCACTTGCTTCTCCTTCGCCAGACCCTTCTCCGGTTGATGACTCTCCAATCACCTTATTGCTATTATTACTACTAATCCCGTTACTCTTCTTTGACAATTCACTCTTGATTCCATTACTATTCACATTAACAACCTCATCAAGTAGCTCTTCAGTGGCCTTCAAGTACTTTGAGCTCAACAAGACCCCTTGCATACCCGGTACCCCATTTGTCACACCCGAACCTGGTGACACCAACCCACCAGACACCCTTATATCTTCACCAGACACAGCTTGAGCCTGTGATCCAAAACCGCCTTGCTGTTGTGAGGAGAGGCTCAAAGACAGGCCTTGTTGGGCGCGTGGTGTTTCACGCGCAGTCGATGTAGAGTCAATTGGATTATAAAAATTGTAATGGACACGGGGAATAAGTCCATGCAAAGTAGAAGCCTCATGGGAGTTAGGGTCCAAAGGGATACCGACGAATTGTTGGGTGTTCGATGGCGCGTGGCCCGAGAGGTGCGGCGGAGGAGAGAGGCTGTTGGCAGCAGCAGAAGCAGCGGCGTTAAGGAATACAAGGTTGTTGGATTGTGGTGGTGGAGGGGTTTCGGAGTATTGGACATAAGTAGGGTTCATAAGCACAAGAGTTTGAAGACCTTCCGCTGATGCAGCAGCTGCTTGGATTTCAGGATTCCCATGAAAGTATGTCGCCATCGGATTGGTTTTCTCGAAAAACTATGTTCAGTCTTGTATCTACACTTGAAAAGAGACTACGTTAGTTATCAGCCTTCACATCCAAATATCAAATCCAAAGACACGTACAAACATAAATCCACACCACTCCTCATCTTTCTACATGCAGACAACCCCATATATGTATAATTCAATGAGTTTTTTATGTTACCTTTATGAGAGTGGAATTTGTGATCAACCCATCAAAAATGAAGTGTTAGAAACAGATGGGATCGAGTTTTATAGAAACTGCGTTGATCTCTTCTTACTGTAAGCCTGTGAATCAAGAAGAGGATGCATGAGGAATCCAGAAAAAATTGAAGTGTAGATCATCAAAGAATTTCTTGTGCGAATTCATTTGAACAAGATTTTAATAGTACGATCAAATCAAGATTTTAAAAGAATTCTTGTTTGTTAATGTTTATACGTTTCCATCTTCTACAGCTTGAAAATCAACACAACACCTAGAAACAGAAGAAGAAAGAACTAGAAAAGAAGAGGGAAAGGGAGTGGATTAAGGAGAGGTGTTGTTTATATATATAGGGATAGAGAGAGAGATAGTGCAGAGATTGATAGAGAAAGAGAAAGAGAGAGATAGAATTGATTATAGTATTAGTTTTTATATAATTGGAACCTGTTGTGATGGAAAACTGAGTGTGCACGTGCTTCATGATCATCTGCACTTCAAGCGGAAAGAACAATTTTTCACTTACAATGACCTAAAGCCCATGAATTTTGAGAGGGAGAGAGAGAGAGGGATGTATATACAGTTGAGGCTAAAATACATGAGATAAGGAAAGGGGAGGACACTTGTATATGTGTGTGTTTATATATACTTGAAAAACACAACGGAGCACGCACACACAGCCACCTGTTTCTTGTATGATCTATCAATGGATTTAACAGTCTCTTCACTACTTGAGAGGAAAGACCTTTGTCAGACTCAAATCTCTGCAAATCCCTCTTTGAGAAGGAAAAGGAGTTGTAAAGAGAAAGATGGGGTTAAAAAGGCTAAGAGAAAGATACCCTTCTTTATTCACTCATATTATCCAAACATACAAGTATTCATGAGCCCCCATTTTATTCACACAAAGGAAGAAAAAATAAAAAACTCGCTAACAGGAAATCACTTGACTAGTTAATTCATGTGCTAGTACTTATATATTGATTGTGTTCTTTCTTGATTGGTGGTGGGGGTACTGTGGTGTGTAAGTATATCTTCTATATCATTAGAGGTTGTTATCTATCAGTTCTGCTGCACTTGAGGACTCCATATATATCTTTCTTATAGTATACTTGCAGAGACACACCCTCCTTCTCTTTCTCTTTTATGGCTTTTGAGTGAGGTACCTGCGAATAGATCAAAACAAGGGAAGTTCTGTGATTTGACCTTCCCCTTTCATATCATTTGATGCCTTGGGCATCTTTGATGAGCCACAAGGAACCTTTTTCTTCTTATTTAGAGTGCGAGTCTGTGAGAAAGAGAAGAAGAGGAAGGCGTGCGTGTTGTGTATAAAAAGAGTGGAAAGAAAAACAATAAAAATTAAGATTTCATCGGAGGGTGTCGAAAGATACACACAATCAGCTGAAAAACGAGAAAAACGTCTCCCTTCCAAGATCCAAAAGCTTAGTAAACGAAAAATATAAAGAAATGATGACGAGAACTGTATGTGGGTGGTGGAGGGGAGGGGTCTCTCTTGATGAATTCAATAATAAAAATATCTCCTTGTCCTCTTCGCGTTTTTGTTTGTTTGTTTTCTTTATTTATTTTCTTATTTTTCATTTCTTGGGTATATTTTTTGTGGTTGGATGACAGAGTTTGAAGATAAAGCAATTAAATCACCAGGGAACATAGAACCAACCACCACAGCACCTACTTTAATGTTCAAAAAAGTTTGTATATACTCAGTTATCTAAAATCTTAAACCACCGTCTCTGTGTAAGGAATATGTGTATATCAAAAACTCGTGTGTGTGTGTGTGTGTGTGTGTGTGTGTGTATAAACATCAAAATATGAGAAATTCAATAGTGGAACAATTCAAATGCATGCATTTGCATCGAGGTAGCCAAAATACATGGGCCCTGTCTACCCATAGGATCTCACTGTTTTTCTTTTTCCTTCTTCTGGGTGGGTAAAGCACCCAACCTGCTATCTAATTATTAAGAACAAATTAATTACTTGATTCTTAATTGTGGATGAATTTTCTTGTGTTTGCTCCATACCCTTTTCTGTCTTCACTATTTTTCCCACTATTCTTCTTCGAGCAACACCTCTTGGGAGGGGGCCTCCAAACTACCCCACGAGTATTGGAAAATACAAAGCAAGGGGTCGATAGCTAGCTGTGTAGCTAGGTTTTTTAACAAGATAATGACTATAATAAATAAAGAAGAAAGGGTCTTCAGTGCAGGACCAGTTCATCAATTCCCAACAGCGATCTTTAGCTCTTGAATCTAAGTCTGATATCTTAGAATATCAGAGAACAGTTCCATCACCATCAGAAACAATGATAACACAAGAATATGAGTTTTGTGAAGTCAATATACAGGACTAGTGTACAAACAAACAAGACTCATTCATGATGTTCATCAGGTAAACAATGTGTGTGTTGCAGGGCAATTAATGTATACATTATAGGGTTTATTATAACGTGAAAGGGGATTTGTGTGATTGTATTCAATTCCGAAGTCATCCTAGGATTCTCTAAAGAAAACTTTGTACGAACTTTACAATTTAGTTTCTCAGACCTAACTCACTTCCAGTGGAAAGAAAAAAGCTGCTGCCATATGAAGTGTGCTTTCTTAATCTCACCTATCTGAAGTACCTGTTTGGGCAGTCAGGTACACCTTGAATATATAACCAGAGATACAAGGGTGGTAACTTTCATGGAAGATCAGGTCCCTCCAACGTCTATTGATGCTGCAAGGTAATTACTATACATATGATAATTAATATTTACTTCCTCGAATGTAATTACTATACATATTATAATTAATATTTACTTCCTCGAAGGTAATTAATATATATGTCCCATGCGAGAGTCTCATCATAATTAGGAGACCTCTTCAATTTGAAAGCCAAATAATTCAAATTGAGGATTGACATTGGAGGAAAGCAAATAAGTTTCTTGACAAAATTTCCTTGGAGGCACCTCCAAATTAAGTCACTTCATTGTACAAGAAATTATCAACTCCAAATAATGTGCCAATAATTGTCCACTGAGGTTTTTAATTATTAAAAAATATATAGATTGTTCACCTGGTCATTTGATATTTCAACTTTATTTATTCTCTTGGATGTTAGTTTGTTTCGTCACACTATCATTAAATTAAAAAATTACTATCAAAAAATCAACAAATACAAAAAAATTACCAATAGAAATAATTTCGTTGATAAATTATGATTAACTTTACTGATTGAAATTTTTCGTAGAAAATTTCACCAGCATATTGATTTTATTAGTATTTTCTGATATCAATGGAATAAACGACGAAATACTGACATTGAAAATTTGTTCATCTAGGCATTCTATCTTGTCATCATTAGAAAATACCAATAAAATTACCTACAAAATATTTCATCGGCATTGGAAAGAATATTATGTTAGTGTTTTGTTTATTATGATCCTCAAGCCAACAATTGATCACCTATACAACAAATTAATGGGTTATAATACAAATTTTGGATTTTAAAAGACTATGATCTCATTGAATTAAAACACCATATATTCACTAACCAAGAATCAAATAACCTTAGATTTTAATCGCTATTTATTTATTTGCATTCTAAAAACATGGAAAATTTCAAAAGGAATAAACTATGTTATATTGAAATAAACTATTCTTCATATGTTAATGAAGTTCAAGCAAAAAGATATGTTAGGCTAGAGAAACAAGTAATTTTGCATTCTCTTTCAAGCACTACCAGAAAATTGATAAATACAAATGGAACACCGACAGGATCTTTCTGTCGATTATTGCGATGACCTTTATCAACAGAATTTTTAATCTCTATGTCCATCGGTAAACATTGACAAAAAAATTTTCTTGGTATATACTAAGGGAACTACAGTGATAAAATAAATAATGAAAAAAAAGTCAAACAATACAATGACATGTAACTTTTACAAATAGCATTACTGACAGAATTAACCCAATGGTAAAGTACGTCCGTAAACATGCCAATGCAAAAATTTTCTCGGTATATACTCAATGTACCTCTCTCTCTCTCTCTCTCTCATTTTTTATTCAAAAATATTGTAAGTTAGTATGCGGGCTACGCTGCAATGCAATCTCTTTTCTTTTTTTATATTAATATGGATGTTTAGGTCAGCTTATGTGTACCTTAATTAATCTTACAGGTCCGTAAATATGCCAATGAAAAACTTTCCTCGATATATACCGAGAGAATTACGAATGGTATTTCAGTGGGATTCCAAAAAGGCAAATCGTACGGTGACATGATATTTTTACCGATGGAATTATTGACGAAATTAATCCATCGGTAATGTCATTGGTAATATTTAATTTATGACTTGGTGATTGACCCCCCACCCCCGTTTCTCATTCTTCCTTGTGCATCCCTCCCCTCCTCCTAATCTCAACAAAATTGAACATTCCACAATAAATTTAGCCACTGCAACACTTAATTTGTCGACATTCATGTTCTTATTCGAATTTTATTAAGGATTCTTCATTTTAAGTAAGCAAGTCTACCCCTTTTTATTTGAACTCAATTTTAAAATGTTTATTGTTTTGCATATTTTAAATTTTATAGCATGTATATTTTGTTTGGATGTTTATTTGTTTTATATTTTTTTCTCATATAAATTTGTTGTATGGATTTATGATTTGTACATGTTAGGGTTTGTTTTAGATTTTATAAATTATAGTTATTTGTGAATTGATGAAACTTATGTCGAATTTTTGACTTAAGTGTTTTTTGATGAAATAAATAATGGCTTATTTAACAGGTCTGTTTAATATTTTATCAATTTTATTGTCGAGTTGAAATTTTTGATAAATGTATAGAAATTTGAATTTATATAGATAATTGACAATGAATTAAGAGAACTATTAAAATAGATTGATTAAGTTTGAGCTAAATTAATATTTTTGCAAATTTATTTAGTTAGCGCAGATAATTAACACATGTTGTCATCATTATTTTAAATAGGTTTGATATATGTAATGGATAGTCGTTCATGGATGTATAGAGATTTACCTCAAGGTTTGCGGATGATGGATTATTGTAATAGAATTCAGGGTTTTATTAATTATACACAATATAATCCAATAAATATTAGTGAAGAAGATATTAGATGTTCATGCAATAGGTGTAAAAATAAAAAATTTCTTGGTCCAGATGTTATAATGATGCATCTTTTATAAAAATAGTTCATAAATAAATACATGTGTTAGTATGGACACAGAGGACCATGTGTGTCCTCATGATACTATGGTAGAAAAGATGGTTAGGTCAACTTCTAGTTCTAGTAACGTGTATGGAGTTGTAAATGACAATAATAATCCTTATAGGAATATGGTTATAGATGCGATGAAAATAAATTAAGATCATGTCAGTCAATATGAAAATAAATTAGGATCATGTCGGTCAATGTTTAATCGTAGATGAAGAACCCAATGTAGACGCGACCAGGTTTTTTGATCTTTTAAAAAATTCTAACGAACTATTATAGGATAGTTGCATAAATTATCAGTCGTTGCATAGGTGTTCACCATCAAATCAGATCTTATGTTGAATGAAGTTGGTTATGATAATATTATCGAATGGACAAGAAGCATTTTAACTGAAAGAAGCAAACTAAAAGAGAACTTCTATATTATTAAGTCCATGATGAAACCCCTCAGTCTAGGATACTAGAAAATTAACATATGTCGAGGTAATTCAGGATGACAACGATGAATTAACTATGGGAGATGATGTCTTTCAACTTGATGAGTTAGTTTATCTATATTGAGTTGCTCTATCTAATGACTTAGAAAAAAAATTAAAATTTTCACATCGTTAAGAATATTTTTGTTGATGTTGACATTGAGGTGCTAAATGATGTTTTGAGATTCAGTACACACAAGTTGATGAAGATGATAATGATGAAATCAAAGTAGAAGATTACGATGGAAATAAGGACGAGTCAATTGACGAAGAACAAGACAATTCTGATTAATTTGCACAACATGAATATGTAATGCCATAAATTATAATGTAATATTTATGGACGAAATTCATTTCACTTCAATGTAATGACAATAATGTTAATTTATTATTGAATGAAAAAGAAATATTTATTTTATTATTGTGGTGTGAACTGATGTTATATATTGTGTCGAGTGTGCAATAATTTTATTATTGAAAGGACAACCTTTCAATGTAAGTTTATTTTGCTTTCACAACAACATGTTTAATAATTTTTAAAAAATTAATTTCATTTAACAAATGCAATTTCAAGTTTACAAATATTGAGGTTGTGAGAATAATAACATCGACCTTTAAATCATCAATGAAAATTCTATTGTTTTGGAGTTAGGTTTCCAAATATCCTGAATGAAAACCGTAGGTCGGTGCATGGTTTTCAAAGTTCAATGTCAGTATTAACTTAAATATTTTTTTATATTAATTTGGTTAGTTTATTAAAATTATTGAAATTTTTCTTTTATAAATTTTACTTCAAAAAAAATTTAAATGAGAAAGAATTGATAATATCGCTGATATATTAAATTGCTTAAAAGTTTTTATTGATTTTTTTTCTTTTATTTTGTTAGCATTTCTATCCAAAATTAATAATGAAAATATTTCATCTTCATTTTCATCCAATTGGTTAGCTTTTTTTAATTGGATTTATGGATGCAACCAGACTTTGTGACCTTCCAAAGTCCTTTTCAAGTACATCAATTTATAATATTATCAAATGGCAAATTTAATTTACAAGCGAAATTGGACTTAGCATAGATCATGTTCTAGCTCTACTATAGCATTGCTATGTTAATGATTTTGATTAAGAAAATGAATGCCAAGGAAGTTTCGATACTGGGAATCGAAGGGTAAAAGTAACCATGAGTGATGGCGACTTTAGATAGAATCAATTACAATTCTGACAAAACCTATTTTATGATATCTACAAACATATATTTGATTTTTTTTATTGTTAATTCTCTAAACACTTAATTCAAGTCGATTTTTTTTCATATATATATATATATAACATATTTACATATAAATTAAAAAAATGAAAATAATAAGATTGAAATAAAAAAAAATATGATGTCCCTCTAATTAATTTTGTACGGCTTCACTTGAGCTAAATATAGCTGAGAATACTTTCGTTGCAAGTGATACGTTGGTGCTTTAACCTAGTAAGTATGGCCGTACTGATATTATCGTGTCCCCATCCATTTTAAAAGAATGCAAGTGGTGCCTCTTGATCATACTCACTTCTGTGCCACCATCGATATACTCAAAGCACCTCTCTCTCTCTCATTTTTTATTGAAAAATATTGTAAGTTAGTATGCGGGCTACGCTGCAATGCAATCTCTGTTGTTGTTATTATTATTATTTTTTTTAATGAGGAGCTTAGATGTATTTTAATTAAATGCTTTTGAAAGATTATGATATTTTTTAATTATTTAAATAATTATTATGTATTTACTCAATAAATATATGTTTTCTATATATTTGTGTAACATGTTATTAAGGTGAAAATCGGAATGTGGAAATATATACATATTAATTATTTAATAATGCGTACCAAATAACCAAAACCAAGAACAACCCACCCCAGTCAATATCATCATCATCATCAATAATTTATGAACTACTACGAAATAATGGAGTTGATATATGGGACCCTTCTTCTCAAGCTTCACTGTTAGTTTGGTAAACTATCTCATTAAGGGGGCCAAAACCAAATTCTTGACATAGATTAGGCAGAGAATCTAATCTAAACCTCCACTTTTCTGTGAGAGCATACCACCAGACGGATATCAAAACTTGTTGCAATACACTTGATTGATCTTTTCTTTTCTTT
>Ga0325411_1001773_pt1 | contig 24118 bp, 13 predicted proteins | sample PopdelMetagenome_13_FD_206181 | JGI IMG/M metagenome (GOLD analysis project Ga0325411, IMG submission 206181) | Populus deltoides microbial communities from Bellville, Georgia, United States - Xylem-PdIQD-R4 | ecosystem: Host-associated > Plants > Phyllosphere > Stem > Wood/Secondary xylem... | reverse complement strand
ATTTTTTAAGTACATCCACGAGGAAAAGTTACTGAGGAGGTAGCATACAGACAACATGCTCCCAATCAGAAATGTAAAACTGAATAAACAGAAAAGATCACACAAGCACATCCTACAACCCTTAGGTACCTAGGTTTCTTCAGTCTTCAGAGTTCAGAACCTAAATGGTGCCACCAGGCTGCATGGGTTAAAATGCCACTGATCCTCGGGTAAGAGACAATGACAGTTCTAAGGGAACAGTAGATGGAAACTGGGGCTCAATGAAGTATCTGGTGTGTAGCATCAAGGATTATGTTCTTGTGCAAGTAGATGACTTCAATGTCGTAAGAGCTCTGCAAAACCACAATCATTCATAGTGAGTTGTACTTTCAGCTCAAAACTCCAGATTAGAAAAGACGATTCAATATATGACCACAACTGAGATTAAGGTTTGCAATGGCATGCTATTCCCATGAATACAGGCTTTCAAAGAATCTAAAACTTGTTCACTAAAACCTAGCCTATAATCTCCTTCAATTGTGTGGCATTAATTCAGGTTTTAGTCATATGTTATGTTCCAAAGGTGTTTTGGTCCCCGGCGTATAGCATGTCAGATCATTGCAATTATTTACTGCTTGTGTTACAGCAGGTAAGTGCAAAAAAGAAGAAGCAAAAGCTGGTATAAATAGAAGGATTTGAGGAGGTAGAAGGTAGACGTCTACCAGTTGAAAAGAAGATAACATGACTTGGTCATCAATTAGAAACAACTTCACTACCAAGAGCCCATCCACTGATTATTTGTCATGCAACCTTTAGGTTTTTTCTATAATTCTATATTGAGGTTAGGCTTTAGCCCATCCACTGATAAGAGCCCAAATACTCTTATTTCGAACTTTCTTTTTTTGTCAGACTCTCCCAAACCGTGACCAAGACCTTGCCTCGGGTCACCCCTCAGGTTGGGTTTCGAACAAAAAATAATTACGAGAAAGGAATTCCACAACGTGGTGGCTAATCAATATAAATACACCCAAAGATTTTATCACACACACATATGATGATTTAATTATTAATTTTAATACATGATTTAATTATTAACTTTCATTCTAGTGAAAAGTTTCAACAATGTGTGGTGTCCAATAACACCAGACTTTTCCCAAAAATATAGAATTTGCATGTCACCATGTGCACAAAGCAAATATGTTAACCTCAAATAATTTCAACATGAATTTATCCGACAAATACATCATCTGCACATCACCATATGCACAAAGCAAACGCAATAACTGCACGTCAAGAAAATACATCATCTCGGATAGTTCAAACCCAGAATTATCCGACAAATACATCATCTGCATATCACCATATGCACAAAGCAAACGCAATAACTGCACGTCAAGAAAATAAATCATCTCGGATAGTTCAAACCCAGAATTATCCGACAAATACAACATATGCACATCACATGTGATCAAGCTAAACTTTGAATACTATTTATTTTACAGCTAAACCCTAATTTACCTTACAAAAATGTGATCGCGCTTGTTAAACTTATCCATGAGTAAAACAACCCAAAAACACATGCATCACTAAACATATGAATCAGAAACCACATAACATAAGCAAACATGACAAGAAAATAGAAACAATCAAATGCAAAGCAAGGAAAAAACAAGATCAAGATTAGGAAGAATCATACCATCCACTTGAACTGGGCCGATTTCCACTGGATCTGGGTCTAACGAAACCCAGATTTGATTCATCACCCCTCCTCATCGTCTCATACCCACCTGACTTGGGCCTTCCGTCTTCACCAAACCGACCCGGAGAACCGAAAAACTGTTGCTGCTGCCTTTGACCCACCTCCTTACCCCTAAAAGCCTCCGGTCCAGGCCTCTCCTCCCTCCCAGCAAAACCCGGTCTAAGATGTGGTGGCACAAACTTATCCGGTTTAGGCGACCCCAGACTAGCCCCAACCTCCTTCTGCTTCTCCAGTCCACGAACCGGAGAAGAAACAATCGAACCAACCCCGGTTCGACCTAGAGGACGTAGAGAAATACGGTCCTGTTCCGGTTCAGCCCCTGTTTGAACCGGGATTTGAACTTGAGCTGGATGGCCTGGTGGGGTTTTCGGAGAGGGAGTCAGTGGTGTTGTTTGGATAGTGGATACCGGTTTAGGTGTGGGTCGGGTCAGAACCAGCATCCGCCCATGGGTTCGGGTTGATGAGGATGGAAGATGGCTTTTGTAGAGATTGTTCGGGCTATTGGGTGATGATGTTGTCGAGTAAAAAGAAGTGGAAGATGGGTGCTTCGATGGGTTGTTGTTCGTGTTATTAGAAGAGGAGGAATTGCTTATGTTTTTGTCATAAACATGGTTAAAGTTAACGGAGGCATATTTATTGGCTCTTGCCATCCACCACCAGCAACCACCACTAAGTAGAGTCTTGTTTGCTTGTTTTTAGAGAGAAAAAGGACGGATCTTTGGCTGTTATTTTAGCTCTACAGAGGAAAAGGTACGAGAGAAAATAGAAGGATTGGATCTTGAAGTTAAAAGGAAAGACGGTACAGAGAGATTCGAGAGAAAAAAAAAGCCTTCTTTTTTGTGCTATTATTGGGTTTACTTTTTTTTTTTTTTTTTTTTTTTAGTGAAAGGAATTGAGAGAAGGAGGAGTCCGCGGTTTTTAGGGAATGGTAAGGGATCGATTTAAGCAGTGGTTTTCAGTTGCTTGCGTGGCGAAAAGTTAGTGGATCTGTGAGAGAGAAACAGGAGGCAGTGGCAAATTCAAACACTTGTGTTTCTGTACTAGGTGGTTTGCTGAATATACTAATTGCGTGTCCATAGATATTATTTTTAAAATATATATTAAAAAAATATTTTTAATATCATCATATTAAAATAATTCTAAAACACTAAAAAAATTTAATTTAAATTTTTTAAAAAAATATAATTCAACTATATTTCCAAAAATTTTTTTATTCGAGGAAACTCCACCCCCCGAAAAGCGCACTTTGTAGGCCTAGGTGAGTGAATAAAACCCCGACTATCTCAGACTTTTATAAGAGGTGCACGCTCTGACTCGAGACCTACTGTGCAGATCTCAAGCTATTTACCATTACACTACGTCTATTAGAGACTATATTTCCAAAACACAATCTACAAAAATTTATTAGCTTAACTAGTTGGATATAAAAAAAATTTAAACATTAAGCTGAAAAAATAAAAAATATTAAGATTAGTTTAACCCTTATTCAATATTAAATAAAAAATTTAATAAAAATTCTATACTAAATTAAAAAAACAAACTAAAATATATAATAAAAATAGTAAAAACTCTAAACTAGGTTCTTTAATTAATATTAAGCCAATTTGTAAAACTCGAAACTCAAATTATAATTATTATTTGGTTGATTTAATTTTATGATAAAAATATAAAAAATAATTTATCTTTGTTAAATATTAAAAAAATAAAATTAAATAAAAAAGTTATTCTAAATAATAAATTAAAAAAACAAAATAATTAAAAAAAAAAAAAGAAAAGTCCAGTCGTGTTCGACTGGAATGAACCAGAAAAAAACCAGGGGCGTGGGCACGAAGGAGGACCACACGCTTAGCTTCTTTTTTTTTTTTTTTTTTTGTATAAGGCACATTCCAAAAAGAAAACGATAGGCCATTTAAGTAAAATACTCGCTGTGGGGGATTCAAGCCCGTGAGTTTAGAAGCACCCCCACCCCACATTTACATTTGAGTTGCCACGTAATTTTGATCTAAAATAATTAGAACACGAATCCATGACTGCAGAAGCACCTCGCACTCTTGAGCTATCACAAAATTGCTAATCAAAGTTGCTTAGAATAATAATATATTGACAAGTTTTACTGTTCATATGAACGGTGAAACCGACTCTTTATTTTATTTAGTTGCTGGTATAATCATCAATTTTTTTTTTGTGTGTTTATTACAATGGTTAAATGTGGTTCGAAACTATGGCCATCATTTTTTATTTGGTTCAGTTTTTATTTATAAAAATAACCAAATTGAAATTTTGTAAAATAAAAAAATTAAAACCGAAACCGGTTCAAACCGACCAGTTTCGTTTCTATTCGGTTCGATTATTTTATATTAAAAACTGAAACTCAACTGACCTATTTTGATTTTGTTCGGTTGGGTTTTGGTATGGTTCGGTTCGGTTATTTTATATTAAAAACCAAAAACTATATTGGTTTTTGGGGTTGTTTTTAGTCTTTCTAATGGGCTTGGTTTCGGTTTGATTCGGTTTTTTTTGTTTAATTTTTCAGTTTCAAACTTATGAAACCGAAACCGAACCAAATATTTTTTAAAATATTCTAATCAGTTTTTTTCATGGTTTGGTTTTTTTGGTTATTTATTTTTGGTTTAATCGGGTTTTTTTCCCATCCCTATCCGAAATAAGAGGTTGATTAGATCATTATTTAAGGTGGGTTTCTAATTGAATTGAGTTAAACATTGATTTGATAAGATTCAATTAACCCAACTAGGTTTATAATAATCTCATCAAACTTAATCTATGATAGGCAAGGTCAACAATAAGGAAAGTAAAAATAATAACAAAACACTTTATTTTAAATAAAAATAATGGACTCAAATTAATCTAATAATTCATAAGTTGATTCGATAATTTGAAGACCTGAGCTTTTTTATAGGTCAATTTCGGATCAAATTTTACAATTGATGAATAAATTAGTTTCTTATATTATAGCATTGAATATTTGAATCTTGAGAATACTGTGTGATATTAATAACTTGTTTAAAGTTCTGTGTGTGTGTGTGTGTGTGTAAGATGACTTAATTGTTATTAAATAATGATAATGTCCCAAAAAATCCAAGTAGCTTAAGAATAAGACGTGTTAGATAATAAGTTAATCTCTTGGTTTTGGCAATCTAATCCATTCTCATTAGCCAAGATGGTTGATGGTTGATGGTTGATGAATGATACCTACAAAAGATCTTCTTTCATGAATTTTAAATTCTACGATGCTTAAGTAAATATTTTATGAGAGAAAAAAAAAGCAATGATATTTTAGAGAAAGACTCTGAAAATAAATATGCAATAGAGAATGGAGATTGAGAACCTTTTTCTTTTAAGGATCTCATGGGTCTTTATAGCTTATTATTTTTACCTTTTGGTCAAGATGAAAGCTAAAAGGCCATATTTTTTCTAATAACATTAAATCATCTATTATGTGTCAAAGAATGAAAATATCTCTAACTCATTAGAGAAAAAATATCTTTGACTCATCAAAGAAAAAATATCTTTCACTGATCAAAGAAAAAAATATCTCTGACTCATTAGAATCTCGTGGTCCAATTATAGAGCCTAACAAGATTCTTAGAGCCACATGTACTTAGGTTTGACAGTTGGTTGAGCCTGGGAATGCTAGGTCTGATAGCTCGTTAACCTTGTATATGTTTAGGCTCAATGCTTGGTTGAGCTCTAAAATGTCGGATCTAGCAACTTGTCAGACCCTTATATGTTTGGGCTTAGTGCTTGGGTGAACCCAAGGATGTTGGGTCTGACAACTCACCCGACTAATAAATATATTTGGACTAAACGCTTTGCTAAGTTTAAGAATATTAGGTCTAGCAACTCACGCAACTAATATACATTTAGGTTGAGCACTTGACTAAGCCAAAGATTGTTGGGTTTGATAGCTCACTAGACCCATATATGTTTGAACTTATGCTTGGTTGAGCCCAATAATGTTGAGTATGGTTGCTCATCAATCTTGTATATGTTTAGGCTTAACGCTTGGCTGAGCTAAAAAATACTAAGTCTAGCAACTCGCCCAATATATATATATATATATATACACATATATATATGTATATATATACATATACATATATATATGTATGTATGTATGTTTGGGCTTAGTGTTTGATTGAGTCTAATGATGTTGAGTTATCACTCTTCCTCTAGTTTTTTTAAATGAGAATCTAGGTAAAAACAAACATGTTAGTCCATCAATAGCTCTTCAAATCTTTGAGTATTCAATACATAAAGATTTTGAAAGTATATCAATAGTAAATAGTCTTTTTACCTTCTCTATAAGATTTGTCTATCCCATATAGAACTATTAGGATTCTTGTGGTCATATGGCTCGTTTTTATAACCCTGGCCATGTATGCTCCCAACTTTTCTTTTACTTTTATTCTTTGTAACTCTTAAAAAATAATTTGATGAAAAATTCTTGAACCAATTTTGCTCTAATTTGAGAAGAAAATTGCCACCTTAGGTATTTTCCACTAGAAACTTCTTCTTCTTCTTCTTCTTTTTTTACTTTGAATAAAGAAACGGACCTGAGAAGAGTTAAATTTATCCCTATAAATAGGGATGTTATTGCTTCTAATGAGAAGTTCAGGTTCCAACCTGGAAGTAGAGAAAGCAATAGGGGGTAGTGGTCTATTATATTGGGCCCTAAAATTAGAAAGGATGAAGCCCCATCATCTACCACTGGTAGGGGGGAGAGTAACTTTCCTAATAAGAGAAGTCTTTCTCTCATCATTGCTAGTGAACCTCAAGGGAAATGAATGTTACCTCAAGCCCTTGAGAATAATGCCCCGAGCACTCTAAGTGTAAAAGATATTGAATTCATTAATGTTTAGCAAGTAGAAGAGTACACAACTCAAATGTCTATTGTTATAACCCAATTTTAGGTTTTCCCTAAAAATGCTTTTTTCTTTTGAAATATAAAAAAAAATAGAAAAAAAAGGTTGGCAACTTGGCAAGAGCAAGCCAAAAAAGGTTTTAAATGCATGGAGGAACCAAATTGAGATTTCAGACAAAATTAAGAGCCCAATTGTACCCCAACAAAACTAAAATTGAAGACAATACAAATTTAAGGTTAAATTAAATGATTATCGGATGAATTTACATAGAAATTAAGTCTATAGACTTAATTAAACTTTTAATAGGCCAAATGATTTAATCATGTGCCTAATTAAAGATTTGATTAAGTTTAAGAATTAATTTGGGTCAAATTAAAAGATTTAATTAAGTTCAAGGACTTAATTGAACTTTTAATGAGTCAAATTAATTTTATTAGAGATTTAATTTGTGAAAAATTAAGTTTGGAAGCTTAATTTTGACTTAATTAAGAAGAATGAAATTTTAGAAGATCAAATTTAGTCTTTCCAATCTAAATTCTGTGAAATCATGGACAAAATTAAATGATTACTAGACTAAATCTATAGACTTAATTAAACTTTTAATAGGTTAATTTGATTTAATCATAGGCTTAATTAAAGGTTTGATTAAGTTTAAGAATTAATTTGATTCAAATTAAAAGATTTAATTAAGTGTAAGGACTTAATTGGACTTTTAATGGGTCAATTAATTTTATCAGGGACTTCATTGGTGACAAATTAATTTGAGCTTAATTGAGAAGATAAAAATTTTAGAGAATCAAATTTAATCTTTCCAAGCTCAATTAAGTGAAATCATGGATCAAATTGCAAGAAAATCAAAGTTTGAGGTCAATTAAAGGTCAAATAGAAGAAATTCAAGAGCAAGGACCTCTTTGAAAAAGACTTGCAAAGTCGAGGGACCTAATTATGCTAAAATAGGAGTGAACTTGAACAAATTTTAAGCTCAAGGCTTAATTAAAGATGAAATTGAAAATATCCAAAGTCACAGGCCAAGTTGAAAAACACATTTAAATCAGGGGATGTTTTTGAAACTTTGCATGAGTGAAACTGAATTGATTCTTAAAACAAAATTCAGTTAAGAACTTTATTAAATAGATTGAAAGATTGAGGGTTGAGATTAGAAGAGGAAGTTTAAACTTAAATTAACCCTAAACGCCAAAAGCGCACCGTTTCATTTAAATATAATGCCAAACAACATTGTTCATTGTCTTTTTTCTCTTCATCAAAAAAGCTTGTTGAGAAGCCACTTTTCAAAGCCATTTAATACACCACCTACGCCTCAAATAAGATGATAAAGATACCCTCTGGTAGAGCTCAGCCCGTACTACACTCTTAGCCGTATTCTTGTTGGTTTGCCACCCAAGAAACCATTAAAAAGTTGACTCAAAGTGTCTGATCCAACTAGGCTTACAACTTGATTTTTACAGTGTCATGTTGTTGGTTTGTGGCCAATAATTGTGATCTTTCCAATGAGAATTAAGAGCTAAGATTTATGTCAAATAAAGATCACATATCACTCTTTCATCCACTATAAATAGGGGTAAAATCCATTAAAAATGAGAGGAGAAAAATGGGAAGGAGAAGAAGGGAAGCAAAAAACCCTTTATGCCAAATATATATATCGTTATTGAGTTTATAGTTTTTTCATTAACATGGCATCCTTGTCTAGATCTATTAGTTCATTAAAACTCCATTATACACTTTTGAGGTGCATCTTTAGTCTGTTGAGTTGCTTATCATCTTGCGCAAATAGATTTCATTTGTTTTAAATTTTTATTTAACAAAAACAAAAATTCTAGAATATTTGTAAAAACAATATTCCATTATCTCATTATTTTATTTGAGATATATATTATCATTTCTTGAATAATGTGTTATCATCATTTGTATACACATATATTTGTTTCATGCATAACATGTACTCTGAAGATTTTGGGTTGAGTATCCCTCACTTTTTTTATCCTTTTTTTTTCTTTAACACTATATAGGTTTAGATGGTTTAGTATAAATAGAACCTCATATACATGTTTTGACTTGCATAAAATGTAATTTATCTGACTGTACATATTGTTACCATCATGGATTGTCCTAGTTAATTTAATTATCCATTTTCCTAGAGGCTCACAAGCATTATTATAATTCAGAGTCTTTTCAATTGAAATATTAACAATTGATCTACCCATGTTAATAAGAAATGACATTTAAAGGCATGTAAAGGCATGTAATGCAGGTTATAATTCATGACCATGAAAGAACGGATACATAAATTTCAAATGGTGTTTAAAGGTTCAAATACACAAGATCATTTATTATGTGGGGAGCTTATTTTTAGGCTTGTTACCTTGACTTTTTTATTTTACTGATTGATCTCTTTTCAATCTCAATTATCTAAGTTATATCTTGTACTGTGTTATTGACATTTTATCTTTAAGTTTGGACTTTGCATCATCATAAAGGACGCTTTAAAAAGTATTTTATCCTTTTTCATTTTTTGTTTCTCTTTTTAGAGCTTGATCATTTGAAAATTTTTAGTTCACCATAGTTTAGCTCTTTTTTGTAATGTTTTTATCCCTTTCATGTTTTTTTCTAATTTTTTTAGAAAATATCATCAATTATCTATAGATTTTCAAAACATGCTCTAAGTGTGGAGGGTGATCTTAGTCTGGGTTATCATTCAGGAAATACTTAAGGTTTAAAAAAGGATAACAAGGATATATATTCTTTCTATTAAAGGATTATCAAAGATAGTCTTTTGTCATGTCTATTTTAACTTAATTTTTTTACCCTCAATTCAAAAATATGTTCTAAAAATCTAAAACAATAAAATTCACAAAATATGTTTTTGATGCATTTTGTTCATTCACATGCTCATTTTGTAATTTTCAATTATTTTTCTCTTATTGGTATCTTTTGAAAAAATAAAATTCAAAGAAATATGTTTTTGACGCATTCACGTTCATTTTGTAATTCTTGGTTTCTTATCAAATTAACATTAACATTGTTTTTCAAAAATACTAAAATACAAAAAAAATCAGAAAATCAAAATAGAATGCAAAACAAGAAAATTAAAGGACCAAAACAAAATTGAGTTACTTGGAGACCAAGTAACTAAAAAGAAGATAACAAAATTTATAAAGTATAAATAAGTTAGTGAATTGTAGAGAAAGAGTTACTACTATGTAAAAAAAACTATTCATCATATATTCCACAAAAACCCTAACCATAATAGGTAGAGAGAAAATGTGCTAAAAAATAGGGGAAAAAAACAAAGAGAGAAAATGAGGGGGACTGCTCATTATATTTCTTCATCGCACTCTCCTAAAACCCTAACAAAAAAACCAAGTGGAGTCACCATTCTATCACATTTGATAATGTGATAACCCGCTCTTTTTTCTAAATGGAGAAAGGAATTTTTTTTTTTTATTGTAGAGAAGGAAAAAAATCTTATGCTATGAATACGAGTCATTACTTAATATTATGGTCACTAGAAAACTAATTGGTCTTCAGAGTTCTAAGATAAGAGACTTGTTATGCTAAAAAAAAAGAAAATATTATCATCCTAAAGCATTCTACCTAAGATAAATTGCATTGCTACTTGTTTTCTATTGCTAATGATTTGTTATGCCTAAGATTGATGCTTTATTTAAATAAAGAGAATGAGTATATTGCAATGAGTTAAACCCTGTATAGACAAGTGAGTTCAAGCCTATCCATTCTAAAGTCCAAATCATCTTTATCACTCTTAATTCCTTGATAAATTAACATATCTACAATCATTTACTTTCAATTATAACCTATAGCTATTAATAGTCTATCAAGTCAAGTCAATAAATAATTAGGTGACCTTTTATTAGGCTCATTAAACCAACCCAAATACTAGGAGGATTTGTCACTAAACACTTTGTTTATACAATATTGGGCTATGAATAATGACTTGTTCAAGCCTATCTATTAATGACTTGTTTAGGTTCATTTATTCTAGTACCAAGTTTCACTTCTAATTTTTACTGAATGAGATTTTTGTGCTCTAATCCCAAATATCCAAGCAATAAATATTATAGGTTGATCTATTTAAATATAGATTCTAGTGACATAGATGTTTTTGATTTACTAAGAAAAATTAATACCCCTGATTGACACTTAAATGTCATTGGTGAATATTAGACTTGAAGGCTTGAAATTTAAAAGGAAGATATGTTTTAAAAACAAGAAAGATCAAAGTGTTACTCCTCATTAACATTTAAGATAACAGCTCGTTATGAGTTCATTTATCTCAAACACTATAAGTGAATAACAAAATATTTATTTTTTATGTGGTTTTAAAAAAATAAGTTTTTTAAATGGGTTTTGGAATGTAGGTTGAACCCTCAGTGAATTTTATAAACAAGTTATAAAACTAAATATAAATATATGTATGAGTGTGAACATAATACTTTTATGAAAAAAAAAAAACAAACCTACACATAAATAACACAAAGGAATGATAAAGAATATCAATATGAGCAAAATGCAAACTTTATAGGATTTAACCTAAATACATAAAGACCTAAAAGACTTGAAAACACATTAAATATATTTGCAATAAACGTTCATCTATAAAATACATCATTTTAAAAAATTAAACACACAAAAGATTTAAGTGTCCACACATATACATAATCGATCTCAACAATCGTTCAAACCTAAAAATCTCATCCCAAAACACGTCCAAGTTAATAATAAACCGAAATAATTATTTAAAACAATTTTAGGTTTCAAAATCTACCTTCTAGAGTAGATAAGGCAAATCAAAAGAGGCTAGAACCATAGTGAGAATAAGCAAGTGGTGTTCGTCCATAGAAAGCAACATTTGTTTCTTTTTCAATAGTTATGAGTGTTGATCACCTCGAAAGGTAGAGGAAGATCTAGCTATTCAAAGCTTAATTTTTTTTCTCTTGATACTGTTTTTTTAGGAAACTTGGGTTGCAACACATCATTCAACTAAACCATGGAAAGATGAGGTGTATAGCCTAGTTTGCAAGAACTACTTCTTCTTCCTCTTTCAGATCATGGTGGTAATATTGGCCACCGCCAGTTGGCGAGGGAGAATTGTTACCATGATGATTTATTTTCAAAGTTTTGATTTTTTTTGTTTTCTAATAAAAGGAGGTTGGGCAAGTTAACCAGAGAGTAAGAAAAGATAAGAAAGGGGTTAAGGATGTGTTTTGGTGGCTAGAATGGTGGTGCTTTGCCTGAATCCAATAAGGTAGGTTGAGATATGATTAGGATTTTCTTGTTTTATTTTTAGGTATTTTGGTGGGAGAGAATTATCCCTCATTAAGTTGATAAGTACGAAAACAATGCCATGTTTGTAAATAGAGAAATTATGGAAAGAGGTAACGTGTTAATGACACCAAGAAGCAAACTAATGGACTCATCAGAAGCATTTTTTCCTTATTAAATTTGGAGTTGAAAAGATTGAAGCAAGATTTTAAAAGAAATGGTAATTACTTGTTATTTTGAAAATGATCTTTATTTAAAAGAAAAAAAGTTCTCAACAAAAATGACATGTCAAGAAACAAATACTTTATTACTATTTAAGGTTAAGAAAATAAAATGCATGATGATTTATTGAGTAATCAAGGAGCATATATGATCTATATCAAGGTTCTAATGTATAAGAGTTATAAGGATAAAGTCACAAATAACATAAACAACCAAGTACCTATATAAAATTGTAATTGTGATGGTGATGAAAAAGTCTATGAAATGGAGTTTTAAAGTTATGTGTAGAAGAGGGCACATAATTGATTAAAGAAGTGGCCGTTTGAAATGCATATGAGTAGAAATAAAGAGGGACAAATACCTGATTTAATAGGGTAAGGCCATATTATATAATTTGATGACGCTTTTTTCAACTAACCTTATATGGTCATGTGTGTATGGTGGTGATATGAGATGTTAAATATCAATTTTAGTAAGAGTATGAGCTAGACTTTGATATCCTCCATCTTCATCGGTAAACATTATTAATGGTGGTTTGAAAACGATTTTCAATGACATTCTTAAAATGATAAAAAATATTATTAGAACATTTGATTTTAATTTTAAAGGACATAACAACATGTACTTTGTAAAATAATCAACAAAAATCACATAATATCTAGAGTTTTTAAATGATGTAATTAGAGATGCTCCCAAACATTTAAATAAATGACTTGAAAAGGTTTATTCATTGAACATATGAAAAATTAAAAGATAACTTGTGACTTTTATTATAATAACATGAATCATAAGAAGACTTAAAATTGGATGCCTTTGATACATGAATTCTTAGACTGGAAATAAAATTTTATTGAATAGAAGGAGATGGTTGACAAAGTCGTTAATGCCATAAGTTCGACGTAGCGGTGGTAAACACAAAATAGAAGAGTGATGATGTCTATCTATACATGTTTTTTATAGTCCGGTCTTTGGTAAAAAATACCTTTTTGCTCAAATCCTTCACAAGAAAACCATAAGGAAAAAATTCAATAGATATATTATTTTACTTACAAAACTGAAAAATTGATATAAAGTTTTTTTTTTTTTAATATAGGGTGCACATAGTATATTATCCAATGTAACATTTTAGGCATGATCTAGGGATAATTATCAACCAGTCATTCCTTTATCATCATAAGTTTCTAATTATAATCACATTTATGATTTTAGCATATCAATTCTTAAATTTGCAGAAGTATCCCGCTTGTTTTTGCATTTCGAAAATGCTTTGAAAAAAATTAAAAATATTTTATTTTTTCTTTATTTCAAATTATTTTTTTTTGGTATTTTTAAATTGTTTTAATGTGCTAATATCAAAAATAATTTTTAAAAAATAAAAAAAATGTTATTTTGATGCATTTTTTAAGCGAAAAACATTTTGAAAAACAGTTACTACCACACTCTCAAACACTCCCTAGTCACGTATCTAGCTTCTTATGCTTTGAGAAGTTTTAAGAGAGATCATATTTTTTTATTTGATTTATTCGCACAATTATTGCTTCTTTCATGTTAACAAATTATTTCTTTTACCTTTGTTATGTGTAAAAGAACATTTAACAATATAAAAATAAACAATTAACATCGACTGAAAATTAAATTTTGGATTTTGTTAGCTATTGTACTAAGAGTATTTCAATGTGCAATCTTATAATTAATTATTCTATAACATTGTTGAATTATAATTTTGGAAATATTTTCTAATTTAACACTATGATTCTTATGATAATTCTCAAAAAATCAGCTTAACTTCTTATTATATATTGAATTTAGTTATTAATCTTTTCTATTTACTCTTCATTTATCATTATATGTGTGTCATTCTCCACTCTATCTTTCTAATAAATATTTTCATCAAAATTGATGAAAATACTCTTATACAAGAAGCTTAAATCGAAAAAAAACTCTTTATTTGGAAATATTTTTCAAATATATTCGTTTCCTCACTTTAAGCCATGTATAAAAGAGGAAGAAATCATATAACCATAATAAAACTACTCATGAAAATTTTCATGTGTCATTTGAAACAAAATAGAAGGATCTATGAGAAATGATAAGAAAAAAAAAAAGAACAAAGCCTAATGGGATCAAGGAAATGAAGGACAATCAAGACTGCTGATCAATAGAGATGAAAACACATGTCCTAAACTGTAAAAACTAATGCTAAAAAGGACAAATGCATTCAAAAGAAAAATGACAATAACTATTTAAAAACAATTATTTTTTTTCAAGAAGGGTAAAAAAATTTGTTTGAAAATAATATTTTTTTAAAAATTATTTTTGATATTAATACATCAAAATAACCCAAAAAAACCAAAAAATAAATTAATTTCAAGCAATTTTTTTATTTCAAAAATTAAAAAACACAATTTCAAGTATAAAAATAAACAACACATAAGTCCATGTGTTTTACTTTAAAAATATAACATGAACTTAATGTCATATTATACCTTAAAAAGACTTATGTAACTTACATATTTTACATTTAAATGATCTTGAAAGAAAAAGGATAGATAATAAAAGAGTTTTCAATAATTTCTTTTTAAAATTAAAATTTAATAAAAACCCAATACTAGTCTAAATAATTGTGGTTAAAAAAAAAATACTTACAAAATTAGAGAAGAACACATCATCCTATCATGCTTTAATAACGAGGTTGTTAAAGAATAATATAAATTATATATTGGGATCTCACCCAACAGTTTAAGCTATTAAGTTTGGATGGTTTATTGACATGGTATCACAGTCTTAATAACCAAGCGATCACAAGTTCGAATTTCACCATCCCTATTTATTTAATAAAACTTAAGTATAAGGTAGTGTGTACTTGTGTAAGTTTCAAGTTTAAAGGGTTTTTACTTGAGATGATGTGTTAGATAATAATATAAATTATATCTTAAAACCTTATCTAACAATTTAAATTATTGAGTTGAGATAATTTTTGAAAAAGTTACCACTAATTCTTACTTAAGTTAATTTTTTATATAAGTCAAGTTACGTGTCCAACTTTCTAAATCTAGTTGGCATCAATTCTTGATAAGATGATTTAAAGACTTAAAAAAAAAGGTTCAATCAATTGCTTTACTTAAAATGAAAGAAAAAAATTAGGAAATGAAGCCTATCTTAAGTGCAGTCATACCATAAATAAAATAAATATAAGTCTAGAATCTTAAATAAAGAAAATCCAAAAAAAAAAGGGCAGTAGCATAATTATGTTTAAAATCTACAACATAAAAATATTGACGGCTCCAATATAAAAAAATAATTAAATACAATAATAAATAAATAAAATAATTATAACAATAACAATAACAATAACAATAATAATTATAATTATAATTAAAAACCGCTTCAAGAACTTTATCTAAGATGTGAAAAAAATAAAAATAAAAAAACCAATCATCAATGTTAATTATAAGTAAATATGGTATAAAAAATAATAATTTACATAAAACTCAAATAATTGATTGGATCATACATAAAAAAGAAGAAGCGAGCCTTGTAATTTTGAGAGATATAGTTTAACTGATTAAGTTCTGGATTTGTTCTTCAGAAATCACCATTTAAAGTCTCATAAATCTCAGGGTCACTAGAGGTTTACATGATTGCTAATTTTAAAACCCGTAGAATTAATCGAATTACACATAAACTAACCCGAATATCCACATTAATATATAAAAAAAGCTAGCCTCGTAACTATGACTAACCAAAATAAACCCTTGGAAGATTTTTAATAATAACCAACTGATAATATTAACAATAATCCTAGGTTATTAAAAAAAATATATCCTTAAATTAAAAAATAACACACTCCACATGTTAGTCATGCACGTTACCCCTAATCGTTCTTGCTTATCATGTTGGAGATAGGGGAAAGAGTAGAATTCTTTTCCATTAGATTTGGAGAAATTCCTCATCAACCTAAAAATTCCATTACATAATACCCTTAGATTAGGGATGAGAGTGAGTATTTACTTTTCATGTTTTTTTATATCTATTATCCACCAAATAAAATATTTAAATATTTATATTCTATTATTATTTATTATTTTAAAAAATAATATATATATATATATATATATATATATTGCATTGGATTTTAAATTTTTTTAATGTTCTATGTATATATATTATTGTGTGTGTAATATGTATATGTATATATTGTATTAGATTTTACAAAAATTAAATATTCTAAGTATATATTTTATATAATATAAATATATATTCTTGATTAAATTTGAGCTAGGTTTAATAATATTAGCATTCTATTTATTATCTATTAGGTAAAATATTTATAAAAAAATTATTTATTTAAGTCTATTCACATCCATATAGTTTAAATTAAATTCAAGATCGAATTTAATTATTATTCCGAATTTATCTATTTTGAATCTATTAATCAGCACTAGATTTTCAAAATTAAAATAAAGGGGGCCCTTGCATCATCCATCGAGGAGGATGGACAAGTCATTTATGCTATTGTTATGATGCAATTTAACTCAATTTTTAAAAAAGTGTTTTTTAATGTATATTTTTGTCAAAGTATTATATTTATGTATTTTTTATAATTTTAATATATTAATATAAAAAATATAAAAAAAATTATTAAAAATATATTAAAATTAAAAAATGTTTTTATAAAAACACCCTAACATATTATCAACAACAAAAAAAGAAGCTAATTAAAATTATGTTTGTTTTTTGAAAAGTGGTTTCCGGAAAACCACTTTTCAAACTTTCTTATGTTTGTTTGTCATTAGAAAAATTGGTCAACGGAAAACACTTTCCAGTCAAAGAAAAATTTGGTTTGGTTTTCAGAATAGTGTTTTCCTAGAAAATTTGGGCGGAAAACACTTTCCGGAAGTTGTGAAAAATTTAGAAATGTCATATTATTTGATGATTATATCAAATTTGATCCGCAAACTTTTGATAGCTATATATATATATATATATATTTTGTTTTGAATATTTATTTTTCAATTTCATCTCTTAAAATTTAATTTTTATATTAACTTTGGTTCTTATTTTTATAATTGTTATTTGTTTTTCCCTTATCATTTTTTTATTGAAAATTTTTATCTATCAAATTTGATCTTCATTCTTTTATTGTTACTTATTTTATTTGAAATAATTTATGAAATGTTAATTATTATTATTTTAATTTCTTCATCTTTCAATTTTTTTAGATTTGATCTCTATTATTTTGATTATTATTTATTTTATTTGAGATAATTTATGAAATTATATTTTTTTTCAATTTCATTCTCATTCAACTTTTTAATTTGTAAGATTTATTTCTTATTATTTTAATAAACTTGAGAAAAATAAAACATTAATAAGTTATTTTCCAGCTTATTTTCCATGACATAACCAAATACTAGAAAATGCTTTCTAACTTATTTTTCATTATATTATCAAACATCAGAAAATAATTTACTTTCCTGAAATTCACTTTTCAAAAAAAATTACTTTTCAGCAAATAAACAGAGGCTAAGATAATTTGAAACTAAAACACTAATATAAACACTAATATACCATATACATTTAATAATAAGATTGTGAGAAGAAATGATGTTTTTTAAAGTATTAAAAAATATTAATTTAAAATAAAAAATAAAAAAATTTAATTTTTTTAAAAAACAAAAACAAATCAATTACGTCAAACCAACAGAACAACCACCGCAGTTGTTCCTTGGCTCTCTCTCAACTCCCCCTTCAACAAAAAGAAAGCAAGAGGATAAAGAAAAATAAACAATGGCAGCGAAGCAAATGGAAGATATACAGAGAAAACTAGGGATGCTGAATTATTCAAGAGCCAATGCTCCTGCTCAGTCTCTTCTTTTTGCCGGCATGGAACGTTACGCTCTTCTCGAATGGCTCTTCTTCAAGTACCCCATTTCCCCTTATTATTATCTTGTTCTTTGTCACTTTTTTTTTGGGAAAATTGAAGTAAATGGCTTGTTTAATTACTGGGAAAAAGCGGCTCAAGGAGAAAATTAATTTGTGAGATTTTCCTTGTTACTTCTTGATGATGCATGCCAGCTTTACTTGGTAATAGTTGATTGCTGAGAAACTGTCGATTTGACCCAGAAATTTGGTTACATATGAATTAGTTTAGTAATAGACATGTTAATTTGGCTGTAATTGAAATAATGAATTGCTGTCTGAAGGGCATTTAAATGTCTTCTGTACTCTGAATTGCAGGTTATTGGGTGATAAATCACCATTCTCGCAGCAAAATCTACAAGGAGATGCTATGGATCGTGACGAAGAGACGGCTCGTATCCAATGTAAGCTTTTTTATTTTTTTATTTTTTTTTTCATTCTGGAAATTAAGTTTTGGGTTCCATTGTACATTTAACAATTTTTATTGTTGGAGTGAAAAACAATCTGAGAATAGATTATGAAGGACTTGTGCTGATTTTAGTGTTTTCTCTTATTTCTACTCGAGTCTTTTTTATGCAGGACAGTTATTAGGGTTGATTGCAAGCGTAATAATTATTGATTAGAGATGTGGATGGCTGTGCCGTAAATCTATTTTAGGTGGATTTTTGTGTGCTAAATGGTCTTGAAATATGCATGTGATTTGGCATTTCTAGTAAAATCTGGAATCATTTTAGGAGAAGAAACCAAAATTCAAAGGTTGTTACAGCTGCTGTTATAGCCCTGCAAGTTCTTTTTAGGATTGATGTTAATTGGTTCATGGATTGCTTTATGTTTTCTAGAACATAATTTAGGGTTCTAGGATAAAAATCAGGTTTTTGTTCTTAATGGAGTCGCTTTAAATTTTTTAGAAATGTTCGAATATCATGTTTAAAATTCTCTTTTCACTACACTGAGAATCAGGGTTTGTTAGTGTGGATTTCATATATGCGCATAGACTACCAGTAATGTTATCTCATAAACCCACGAGACTTGGAATCTTGGAAAGAACTGTATATTTCTTTGGTGGGTGACTGGATTTAGAATCTTGGCTTTCTTTGAGAAACTGATTCTCTTTGGCAATAAGGTTATCCGTAGAAGTTTAGGCTTCAATCTAATCGTTGGAATTTTTAGGTTAATCAAGCAGGCGGCCCCCAACACCCCCCCCCCCCCCCCCACCCTTCTTTCCTTTGATCAAAGATGAAGTTGGTATTGGTTATTTCATTCTCCTCTGGGATGTGTTGAGGAGCACCCATTGTCTATTGGTTTTAAAAAACTTCATTGGTTATCCAGGCTTCATCTCAAGCCTGTTTATAGTATATAACTAGGGGAATAGTATTTCTTTGAAGTTTCATTCTTCAGTAATATGATTTATAGGGAAACTAAAGATCTTCTATCCTTGCTTCCAACTCTTCTTGTTTCACCTTTTGTGTCTGGTTGTAGAGGGATGGATATTGTACAGTTCATTTTCTTCTTGATAATCTCAATCAGAATCCAAACCCATTTCAATTTAGTCTTAACTAGCTTATCTGGAAAGCGAAAGTTTATTGCTCTTTATTTAATATACAATGAGTATTTTGCTAAATTTCGTTTTGCCTTTTTCATAAAATGGATCCGGGAAAAAGCTTGGTAGTTTTCTCATTGGTCATTGCAAGTGCAAATGTTTGGACTTTGGCTTTTTGATACACCTTTAGGCTTCACTGTCTATGTAACTTATATTTTATAACTGTTCTTTCTTCTGGGCTCTGTGGCATCTCTGTTTTTGTCGTTCTTTTCTCTAAGATCTTTGTAATAACTTCAAAATGGTTCATTAACATTTGTGATTATATTATCGTTGTTACAATTAAAAAATAACTATGCATTTTATTGCAGATCTGGCAGAGATTGCAAAGTTTCTGGGCATCACTTCAATTATAGATACAGAAGCCATCCAAGTAAGTTGCTTAATTCTGTATATAAAATAGCTACTTTTTAATCAATGATTGCCTAACTAAGTAACAGTTTTTATACATTGCACTTCTTAGTTAACTTCAACGAGGTTAAGTACAGTTGAACATCCTTCTTAATCCCAACATATTCTTTCATTAGGAACACTTGGTAACTTGTGAATTTGATTTCCTTTCTTTTTTTACAAGTGATGCATATGCTTACATCTAGTTTGTATAATCTACAAGTTTAAGATGGCCTGATAGATTAATGGCTGGTTAAGTAAAAGATCATGTGTCTTTTGAAATGAACTGAAACGTCCAAATTGTAAACAGTGAAGATTAATAAGGCATATGAGCAAGTCAACTTGGACTAGTTTGTGGGATGTTCCAATATCAAGTGAGTGCAATGTCAATGCCTTTGTGTTTCAGGGGCGAGGAAGCTATGAAGACCGAACTGAAATGCTTCGCCTAATTGTAGATCTCGTGGAGGCTAGCATCTATGCTGATAATCCTGAATGGAGGTTGAGTTTGCTTAAAGTTCACTATTTGAATTATTTTCAACATTTGTTCATCAACTCCATGATTGTAAATGTTGCTACTTTTTGTTGCTTGCATTTCTTTACATCCTTTGTTCTTCTAAAATTTGTTTGTATTATTTTTCAGTGTAGATGAACAGGTGGCAAAAGACATACAACTCATAGATTCTATTGCAGAGAAACAAGCTCTAATATTCTCAGAGGAGTGCAAGCTTTTCCCTGCTGATGTGCAGATTCAATCCATTTATCCATTGTAAGATTATGTTATTCTCCACTCATATTTTGCCTGTTCACTCCTGTTTCTGAAGTATATTAAACAATGCCTATTAACCGGTATCAAACACAAACCCCTTTGGTGATTTTCAAGTTTGCCCATATAGGTTACCTAGATAAGTGTTAGAATCTTTTCACTGGACAACCAAGTTTATGATAACTTGTTTTATATGGAATGAATTCCATTGTAGTCCGGAAGAAGACATATAAAAGCGACTTTTAGAACACAACTATAAATGCTGATGCCAAACATATATCACATGATTATTCTTTCCAGTTATACTGGTAAATGATGATTATTATTTTTCCATGTCACTAGATGTAGTAACATTACCTTCCTTTTATCTAAGCAAATTTGCAGACCAGATGTATCTGAGTTGGAGACAAAGCTTGCGGAACAGTCAAAAATACTCCAGAGTCTTCAGCAGAAAATTGATGACTTGGCATCTAAGGTTCATCCACTTATCTAATTCAGTTTTGTTTATTTATTATTTTCTTTTATGTTCAAAAGAGTCCTTTGTATTTCTCACATTAAATCAATTTGATGTTACCATGTCTTCAATTCACACTTTGTGTGTGTGTGAGAGAGAGAGAGAGAGAGTGAGGGAGAGAGAGTTTATTGCTCACGTAGCTCTAGACATAATGTTATCATTCTTGGAGATACTTTTGATATGCTGTTCTCTAGAACAGCTGTTACACACACACACACACACACTCTATTGTTACACTGTTGAAAAGACGTGCTGCTTCGGATTTTAGCATGTTCTCCCCTTGAAAATACAAAATTAATTCTTAAATTCCCACCTTTGAACAAACTGTTTTTCTGAATACTTATTTCATCTAATGTGGAGTCATTCCCAATTTCTTGTACTGTGAAGTATTAATGCAGCTCATTTTTTTCCATCTCATTTATATCTTAATTTCCCTTGTTTTTAACTCTATAACACATTTTGTTTAGCATGCATACAATCCAGATGAGGAGTATTCTGAGGTGGAATCTCATCTCCGGGCACATTTGGAATCTTTCCTAGAAACTGCAAGATCATTCAATGTGATATACACAAAGGTCTGGATTTTCTCTGCTAGGTCTTAATTTATTATTTAATTAAATTATATGAAATGATAAAAAACACAATAGTTAATATATATATATATATAAATATATATGAAATGATAAAATAATAAATATTATACATATACATGTGTTCTATGTCAATATTAAGATATATTTATCATATTGTATTAAAAAGTTGGATCGGTATCCATTGGGTTTGAATTAAATTGCCATCCCTACTTCAAGATCATTCAATTTATTTATGAGGTTTCTCTACTCCCTTTGAATATATCTGAACAAAAACTTTTCTACATCATGCTGGATCTCTTTCATGCATCTGGTGTTGTGAGTTGGTATGCCTATTTGTTATGTTTCTTTGTTTGGTTGATTATGACTCTTCATAGACACGCTTTAAGACATTTTCAGTAGAAACTCTCTCAAATCTTTAACTTGTCGTACATTTTTACTGTTTTCAGCATAAAACTTTAGTCTTGAAAACTTATGCTTGAGCATTGTGGTGTTGAAGTCTATGATAATGAGTGAAAGTGTACTCTTGCTACATTATAACTGTAATGTGTTCTTTTTTACCTTTTTAGGAAATACGCCCTTGGACGCACATGATGGAAGTGCCACAGCTTCATGGGTTTGGACCAGCTGCCAACCGATTGTTGGAGGCATACAAGATGCTTTGGAAGGTATATCAGCATCATTTCATGTTTTTCATGTTATCTTCTCAAATGGTTGCATGGTATCGATTTAATAATACTTCTGAATCCTATCAGCACTTTATTCAGTCATGTCACTACACAATTGTTCGTCATTATATAAAGTTATGAACTATAAGATTTCACCTCCTTGAGTTTATATTTTTCAAGATCCCTCCCTCAGGGAGATGAGCTCATGTGGACTCTAGCTCATTAATGCTGTCTTGTCGAGAACCACTGACAAAACAAAAGTTTAAACTTTAGCCAGCACCTTGACCTTCCAAATAGTGGAAAAAATGAAACAATCAGGAGTAGGAGAGGAATTAAGATGTGTCGAGTAAGATGCGGTAAGTAAATTTCTTTGACCCCTTCATAATCAGAAACATTCTGCATGTCCTTCATAGGAAACTGAAAAGGTGGGGGGAAGCACTAAGTAGTTGAGGGTATTTTAAATTTCTGAAAAAGTTGAAATGCTAATAAAGCTCATCTCCTTAAAATAAAAATTTAACATCGGGGCATCATATTTTATTAGAAACATGAAGCATTAATAGAGGATTGATTCTTGTATCGAAAATCTTTTTAAAACTAAGACGATTATCACTAACATTATATGTTACCAAAGGAGAAAAGTAAGAGAAAACCTTTGAGATGAACTTCGAAGGGCTTGCATAGGCAACACTGACCCAGTCTTGGCATACCAACTGTTCTATTGGAAACTTTCTTCCAATCACCATATGCTAAAGAAAATGTGGTCCTACACCAAGGGAAATCATGCAATTGTTTTCCTACCAAGGCATTTTTCTTGAACACCAAAGCATGAAGACCTAACATGCCCTTTCCATAGGCCTAAACTAGAACTAGAAGTTCCCTTTAACTTTTTTTTTTCTTCCAGTTAAATTCAATGTGAAGATTTTATTCATTTTCTGCTATGCATTTGAATTTATATGGTTAGCTTAGATGTTTTTGAACAATTTGAGTTTTTCTCCTTTGTTTTCTTTTTGTATTTCAATATTGTGCTCAAATGTTTCGGATGTGTTTTCCTGCTAGAAAATTATCAAGCACCCCACTAGCAAAGTTTAGAAGCCTGAAAATAATGCTTTCTGCATTATTATGATATAATCTAATCAGTGGTAATGATTTATGGAGATGTTCCATTTAAGCTCAAAGCCATTCACAGCATTTGTGAAACTCTGCTTGAACTTATATCAAGCAAACAAGAGAAGTTGCCATGTATGCTTTCATGGGAATTGACTTTTTTCTGCTTTTGTGGCAGTTCCTAGGGAACTTAAGAAATCTTAGAGACTCGCATGCAGCTCTTGCTGTTGGATCTTCTGAAACAAAAGCTGGCGAGCCCTCATCTGTTACAAGAATAATTTCAGAGTGCGAGTCTGCACTGACATTCTTAAATCGTGATCTTGGCATTCTCTCGGCTTCGATTTCACGTGAGAAAGGTAACAATGCGAGTTTATGATGAATGCATCATAAGATAGCTAAAAACTTCTGACATGACCTTACAACTCT
>Ga0325411_1001768_pt1 | contig 24152 bp, 6 predicted proteins | sample PopdelMetagenome_13_FD_206181 | JGI IMG/M metagenome (GOLD analysis project Ga0325411, IMG submission 206181) | Populus deltoides microbial communities from Bellville, Georgia, United States - Xylem-PdIQD-R4 | ecosystem: Host-associated > Plants > Phyllosphere > Stem > Wood/Secondary xylem... | reverse complement strand
TTTGACAGTGGTGTGCATGCACAATGTGCTAGGGGGAGTGGAACTTTGAAATTGAAATCGAAAATGGTTAAGGTTGTTTTGTTTTTCATGGCATCTTATTTACGGCACTGGTTTTCTAAAACTTATTGTTCTAAAACTTGTTTATTTATGGAATAAAATTAATTAATAAAAAATCTTTTCAGTTAAGTAAAACTTTAGCTTGTTTTTTTTTTAAATATATATATATATATTTTAATAGAAAACACTTTTTAGAAATTATAAAAAATTAAAAATTATTTTGTTATTTATATCAAATTTGATTATTAATCTTTTAATTATTATATATTTTGTTTTGATTTTTTTAATTTTATTCCTTAAAATTTGATTTGATTTTTATACTAATTTTGATCTTTTTTTTAATTAATTTTATTTATTTATCATATTTAATTTTTATTTTTAATTAATTTTTATTTTATTTAAAATAATTTATGAATTTTAATTTATATATATAGAGAGAGCGCTCGTCCAGCGAAGAAAAGGGGCTTAAAGTAACAGAGGTGTCCTGCAAAAGCTCGCAGGCGTTTTTATGAAAAGAGCTTGTCTAGAAAAAGGTCCCGGACTTTTTACTGAGTCACTTCCTTCAGATTCCCTGACTTTTCTGATTACTTTCTCCTTTTCCCTTTGTCCTCTTACCGTCCCAAGGTTCTTTACTCAATTTTTGTACCTATAAAATAGGGAAACTCATGACCTATGCCACTGGGTAGATCCATGGCCTCTCTCTTTTGTTTGAATTATTTAGACACAATCTCTCTCCCTCTCGGTCTCTTGAGACCTGTAAAATGGTATTCGTTTCATTTAAAGCTTTAAAGCTCTGCTACATTGAGCCCATTTGTGCTTCCTAGTTGTCTTTTCTCTACCGGTAAATTTCAAGCTACATGTCGATGGTACCACTCCGTTATAGCTCAAGAGATTCAGCTCAAAAGATCCTGCTCTTTCGTGTTTGAGAAGCTCGAAAATCCGTTAGGTTTTGTTTCTTTTCAAGAGCTGTTAACTATTCGAAAACAAGACACTCAGGTTCTTTATCTGTGCAGTGTTTTTTCCTCCATGTCCCCTCGCATTTTCAAGTTTAAATCTTTTCGAAACCCAAGTCTATTTTCACTGATTTAAAGCATTTCTCTTTCAAGTTTCATAAGAAGCATTCAAGGGTAGCTAGCTAAAAATGTCGATGCTGTTAGACCAGCAACCACCACCAATGTCTGTAACCCCGCAATCTTTCAACACCTACTCAACGCACGCTTCAATTGGTCCGGCTATTGCAGTACTTGTAGTGATCATGGTCTTTGGTGTACTTGCTGTTATGGTTGGAAGGCTCTGCTCGGGAAGGAGAATCATGGGTTATGGCCAGTACGATATGGAGAGTTGGGCAGAGGTAAAATGTTCTTCCTGCATTGATGGAAGGATTAGCCCCCCACTTTCGAGGTCAAGTGTGCCTGCCACCTCTAGTTCAGCCTCGACGCCTGCCCAAACCCAACAAGAAACCAAGCAAGAAGAGCAATCTCCTCAACACCCACATGAAAATCTTGATTCTTAAACGTGGGAGGTTTGACTTGTTACTTGAATGTATGTGTTGGAGCATTGCTGCTTATGAACTGTAACGATGAGCACATTTTGTGACTCTAGGATGTCATTGACATCACAGGAAAATTGCTGTTGCTTCAGTAGTGGCACCATTTTTTGGGCGAAAATTACTTCGTTGAGGAAGATTGTTATCCATTTGTTTTGCTCCTTGTTGTAGTCTCAGGAATATTTGACTTGCATTCCATTCCCACTCTACCTTGTTTCTTCTGCCTACTAAAGTGGGAAATGTCTTTATTCCAGTGTCTTATGCATATGAAAATTTATTCTTTGAATTCATGTATCATTATTGCTTACGAATTATGACCCTGAGTGCACTATGAGATGTTGACATTGCTGGGGGAGGCCACATGGGTTGACATAAATTGATTTTGCTTCGGCCTTGGCAACTTTTTTGTGGTGGATTACTTGCTTCCCTTCATGTTATGGAATCGAAAATCAGGAGAATTGAGGTTTTCTTTTACCTTGTTCACTGTTATAGTTTTAAGAAGATTTAGCATACATTCCATTTCCGCTAAACATTGTTCTTTCCCCACTAAAGCAGAAACATTAGCCTCCATCACAGAATCCCATCCCAGGAACCAAAGGGTCTGCTCAGATTCAGAGCACCAGGGTACCACCCCAAACACAGTGGAAACTGGCAGTTCACATTTATTTAGTACTAGGCTATTTTAAACAGTGAATTAGATTCTAAGAATTTCCAACATAAATCCTGTGGCACTGGATACATAGTTTTCATCCCTTAATCTCTTTGTATTTCTGATTCTTATCGATACCTAATCAGCTTTCTAACTCCAAAAAGTCCTTCACTCCTGCTCCCATGCCATGAGAAGAAACAAATACGCTTTCCTAAGATAAACAAACCAGTCTTCGGAGGCCGGTGAATTTGTTTTGCTAAAGGACAGAAGCCACCAGGGAAAACGAGGCCAACTTGGCAGAAGGTGTTCTAAAGGTTTTTTCAACAACAAAACTATTAACTGAATGAATGTCTGCTATCATTTTGTGCTCGTGCCTGGCTTCCTCAAATTGACTGGTCCAGCATCCGCCAGTTCACTTGAAAGTCTACAACACTAAAGACCTGCGAAACCAAACACAGGGTTAGTGACTTGCTGGAACCCGGCCAGTATTGAAGCAATATGATCAACATAATTCTAGGACCAGCTGTCTGGTGTATTGTTAGAACTTTATCTATTATATTAGGGTCCATTATACAAAACCCATTAGGGTTAGCTAGGGTTAGTTGTCCACATCTCTATATATATGTAATATACATATATACATTTGTTATTAAAGTGAGTACACAGCAACAACTATAAGATTATAGCTCATTGTTCTATTAGAATTATGCATGATCATATCGCTTCGATAGCCGGAACAAGAAAGCTACAGCTAATATACTTGTAACAACAAAAACTATGGCTGTTCATTGGGTTAAAGAAAGAAGAAGGAAAGAAATGGATGCATTACTGTAGTTGCTGATGTTCAAACTTGTAAGTGTAGGCATACAATCATCTTCCTGTGGCTGTTCGCCAATCTAGACACTAAATTATCCTTGTCTATGCATTGTAATTCAAAAATGTATCTCGTGTAAAACTTACATGGTAATTTTATCTGTTCTGAACACAAAATATAGTCAGCCACTATTATTCTGTGCCCGTTTTATTTTGAGAAGATGAGAGAGGCCTGCAACTACATGTAGTCGACTGCTTGGAATTCCTGTCTTTGCCAGTGCCCTCCCATTTTGGTCCAGCAGAACAAAGCAAGGAACGTATTTTATGTCATAATGAAGTAGCTGCAGACAAACAATAAAATGTAATCAGCCAGCACATCATAGCAAACTAATGCCAATTCAAGTCTTAGAGATTACACCAGGTTAAAAACTTAAAAAAGCAGAAGAACTGCTAAGCGTATTGATATTTGTTTGTGTTGTGGGGTAGTCTCATCATCAAGTCAAAATTCCACTAGCTCAACTGCAGGCTTATGATGGTGAAGGTTTATGGTGGTAGCAAAAGGTGTTATGATAGCAAGATGGTTAGTAGATGAAGATGAGACAGAAACAGTATATAGAAGTTTGTGGATGCAATGAAAAGGGGCATCAAGAAGTTTTGACAACCAGCTATGCAATAAACTCCAAAGAATGTAATTCTCAGAAGCAGCTTTCTCTGACTCCTGGCCTACACCTCCAACTTGTTTTTTTTTTGGTTACCAAACATGATGTTTACGCGGTTGGCTTTAAAAGCTAAAGCTACCACGTAAACAAACACCTTCATGTAAGATGTTGATCAAAGCAGTAGGTAAGAAGACCATCATATCTTAATGTCCCAACCTATAAGTTCATTGCATCACTCTATTCGTTCAATGCTGTTTTACTTTTAATCATCATCTAAAATGCCAAGAATCCTAAAATTACAAGCAACACAATAAAATTAGATCCCGGGGTTCTGTTTCTGCTTGCCACAGAAAGATCACAGAGCCATCTGTGTGGCAATGGGCAATGATCAAATCTAACAGCTCCATCACATAACAAAACAATGTTATTGTTGCTCACAAAGCAGAATTGGACAAAACTAAATAACAGCACCAATTAGGGAATTCCTCATTTTACACTTGAGATTTTCAAATTCCCACTTTTTACAACAATATAATCAGGAGGTGAGTGCAATACCTCAGGCAGCCATTTATCGTTCTCTGCATCTGCCATGACAACATTGAGCCAACTTGAGTTTCTACCCTCTACCTCCAGGACAAAATTAAGCAAAGAGTTGCACAACCTGCATCTAGGCGAATAAAACTCAAGCACCGTAGCCTCTTTACCACTTGCCAGTGCCGAGGCAAATGCTCTTTGCTCTGCTTCTCCTTGCTCTTCAGGAGTCAAGACCCTTTTTTGATTCTTCAAAAAGTTATCTTGGCCAGTTCTCGCACCCAGATTGATAGGATTAAAATTATTGATCCAAGAATTAGAGGATTCTGAAATCGAGTTCAACGAATTAAGCGCAACAGATCCCAGACTCTGCAAGGACCTGAAAAGCCAAGGACTTTCAAAGGTGCAGACTTTCCCATTTTTCGCATGTCGATCAACATCCCACGGCCATTTCAGACAAAACAAAGGTTTTTTAGTAACAGGATCCATTTTCACCTGATTCTTTTCCGGGGTTACAAAACCTAAGCACCAAGACTTTCAGAACCCAACACCGAAACAAGTACTAGATTTACTGCATGGTATAAACAACAAAGACAGTGAGACAACATGCAGACAAGTACTAAGATTACAAAGTTAAGTATGCAATAAGCCTTAGGTTCCTTTAAAGACCAAAAACCACCAAGCATAAACCCTAAGCTAAAATTAACATATTGGAGCTTCAAAGAATTAAACTTCGATAAAAATTTAAAACAGATTGGTGTGTCTGGATCCATACACATACCTTCTGGGTTTTCCAATTGGCATTAAACAAAGAAAATTCTGTATGAGAGAGTGAGAGGAAGGGATGATGTAACAAGCCAAAGCAAGCACTCACCGAGGACAAAGAAATGGCACAGTAGCCATGATAGATGGCAGCAAGAGAACAATGCACATATTGGGCTGTGATCTAACTGTGGGCTAAGCTTGGATTTCACACCGGCCTGCTTTCGCACTAACAATAGTAGTAACTTCTATTTATGTCAAATATTTATTTATATTCTTCTTGTTTTTTTCTTAAACAATATTCTTTAATTTTCGTACTCTACAAATTCGTTCCACTAATCCTTTTCTGAATTTTTTTAATTAATCAAGATAAATTATTTCAAGATTAAATATTAATTATGCCTATTGAAGTGATATTATCAAATACTTTACATTTATGAGATAATTTTTTTATAGATGAGATATTAAAATAAAAAATATTATACACTCTGAATATATAGTTTTTTATTCAAGCTTATTTTTTTCTAAGCTCCCATATGTTGATTTTAGCTTAGGGTTTATAATTTATACCAATACTTGGTGGTAATTTGTATTTAAAATAATATTTAAAGCTTATTGCATATTTTGTAATTACTTGGATTTCTATAGTTGCCTAGGTGATTTAATCACTTGATTAATTGGCTCAATTTACCAACAAGTAATTGGTCGAGAGTGAAAGTGACTTTCTATCTCAAAAATGGTGAAAACACAAGTTGGATTCTTTAGAAACACACTTGTTGATAAGGCTTTTTCCTTCACACTTCCAACTCGAAGGAGTTAGTCACATGCCAAATAGGCCTGAAGATACCCTTAGTTAGATAAAAAAAAAAAAAAAAATCTTTTAGCTCAATTTAATTGCTATTACAACGACTTTGTGTTTGCCATTGTTCTAGAACTGATGCTACCGAATTTTGTTTAACTATTTTTATTTGTGATAAAAGTTTCTCTTTAAAAATTTACATATTTTCATATGGAAGTGATTTTCCAAATGAAAAAAATATATATAATTCTTTGGCACAAAACAAGCTCTACCGTGACTTCAGTTCTACTAAAAATTTCTCACAAATGCATGATATCTCATAAGATGATTTTTCCTAACTAAAAAAAAACTAGTTAATTATTTTCATCCACTGGTTTATTTTTACATAAATTGATAGTTTCTGTAAAACCTGATGTAAATTTTTATTTATTGCGATGGTTTTAGTGGTTGTAATAAAATCCTACACAAAATTTTATGTGAGGGTTATAATAATATTTTGGAAATAAAATGACCAAGTTAAAATTTAAAAGAGTTAAAAAGGTTACATGAAGGGTGAAACTGAATAAGATTAAAAGTTGAGAAAATTTAAGCTAAATAACAAAAAAGGGTTAGTGGGGGTCATTTATGCCTCTAGAGAAAGAAGTTAGAGAGAAACTAGAGAGAAAATAAAAAAGGATAGCCTACTCCGTCGGCCATATCTTCCCCATTTATTATTGGATCTAACTCGTATTAGGATATGTTGTTCTTCTTATTGGCCTTTATATTCTCACTGGGGTTCTATTTGATCGATTTTTGTTTAAGAGAAACAACCCTCAAAAGTTTTCTGGAAAAACATTATGAAAGGTAGTCAGCGTCGCCAGATGTTTTCTCCTTCTTCCATCGTTAGATCACGCTAAAATTGAGATATGTGGTGCACCTTTATGTCCTCTTGAGTCTAAAAGGTGAAGATCGAAAACAAATACTCTGACAAGAAGTTAACTCATCGAACATTGCCAATTTCAGGTCAATTTAGTTTGTTCTCGATCTACAAAGATCTAACCGCCCAGTGTTTCTGAATTTTGGATATGTGCTGCAAAATATTATAGTTCATGGTTTCACTGTTGGGTTTAGATTGATTCCTATATGTTTAGGAGTTATTGCGATCTAAACTTGCTATTCAGTTTTATATGTACTGTTGCAACTCATCGAATTGTTATTAAGGCTATTGTTTCAACTCCATTGATGTGTCTTAGTACTCCAACATTCAAATTCATCATTTTTCTTCAAGTTACAGGGTGGTAAGCCCCTCTATGATCATTGATTGTGCAATTTTTTACTTGTTATGCATTTTTGAAACTGTTAGGATGTTGTAAATGTTGAGTCAAGCTTGGTAAAAGTGTTGATGGATGAACTGATGATGGTTTAGTATTTGAATGTGTGGAAAAGTAGTGGATAACCATTCAATTTGTTGTGTGATGTTTTGAGATTTTTAGTAAAGATAAAAGTATGATTTTTTTTTTTATGATAGGGTATTTAGATTGTTGAAATTGTGATTGAGTATTGTACATGAATAAATAATAGGTAAAGTCTCAATTTGATGAATTAGGTGAGAATTTCATTTATGTCATTTTAAGGTTTTATTTAGTACGAGGTAAGTTAAAGTTTTTGAGAATTAAGGTTTGAGTTTGAAATTGGATGGTTTAATTATGTTTAAGGTCACGTGAAAAGATTAAGTAATGAGTTAATTAAAAGGGAGGAAATTTATCCTTTTATTTTTTTAGAATTTAGGCAATGTGGAAAAAATAAAGGAAGGAATTGTTGTTGTAGAATCTTTATTGTAATGTGTTAGTGTAACCAATTGATAATTGAGTGATGGGTTAATTGTGAAAAAAAATGAAGGAAAATATACACCCTTTTATATTAAACTATTCAATCAAAATAGGAATTTTTTAATGTATAATTAGTTAATAAAATTGATTTTGATTTATCAATGTGGTATTATTGTTGAGAAATTTAAATAGTAGTAAATACGTTAGTTGAAAGGATTTTCAAAGAAAATAGCCACCCTTAACCTTTTATATCATAACACTCTCATCGTACCAAGTGTAGTAAGAAATAAAATAATTTAAGAGATAAAAGAAATAAAAGGAACCTTTAATTTCATAATATTCTCATTATACCAAAGTGTTACTTGAAATTAAGGACAATTTATTTTTATGTTTGAATACATTTTAAAAGTGTATTTAACTTGTAAAAATATTAAATTAATAATTTTTTAGTATTTTTTAATAATTTTAATGTGTTGATATTAAAATAAAAAAATTATATTAATATATTTTCAAATAAAAATATTATACACTATAATATATAATATAGGAGTGCAAACACCAAATTATGAGGTTAAATAACTAAGTTATTTTGTATACAAAAACCTAACACAATTCGCTGACATTTATTTTGGAAAAAGAAAACTTTTATTTAATCAAGTTTATTCAATCATGATTGATCTCCCGAATGATGGAATATGACTAGTTCTCATGAACTGAAGATAACCACGGTACGTGGTTTAGTTTATTTCTATTGCTGCCATTCAAAATCAGTGACGAGGTGGGGCTGATGCTGCAAAGAATTTCATCGTCCCGGGATAGCATTGAGGGAGACTTGAAACAAGACTTGTACTTTTAGTTTTTGCATGACAAGAGAGGAGGTTAAGCTAGAAATTCTCGAAGTGAGACTTGAGTGGCTACTATTTTTGTTTTCTTATTTATGCCTAACTACTTGATTGATTAATTAAATCTGGCCTCCGATATGTAGTTGATACTTTCCTAGTGTGTCATTAATGTACAAGGGTCTATTTTGATGAGCTCGGACAGGATAGCGAAGGCCCAACTCCAAGTTTTGGGACCCTCCAACAACAATGGTCCTAGCCGCACAAACTGCTAACACAGAGGTAGCTAGTAGGAGGGTGATAAATCCCTGCGTTGCAGGACCGAAACCCATCTACATCCTCAAATTTCTCTAGCTAATGCCTAAAGGACTTAAGAGGAATCAAAGTGAGGAGGAGTTGTTTTTGTTCGGCAATGGGAGTATGATCCGAAGAAGTCTTATATATAGGTGATTTTGGCGACACTGTTCAAACCAAAAGACTAATGCTTATTTTCCTGCTTTGAAGTGGTAAAATGTTGAAAATAAATCCTCGATTCCACTTTTTCAAGTCACATTAATGAAAACACATTTGATTTTCAAAGTTTTGTAGGCTTCGAGAGAACCTCATTAACTAGAAATTAAAAGGGCCAGGCAAGTTGATGGGTTTTAGCTAATGAAGAAGCAATATAAGTTAGTCATTGTAGGTTTGGTAAATTTTCATTTACAAACTAGAAGTTTACTAAGCCATATTGTTATGCTCAGGGTACCATTACGGTCACCGAAAAACAACTACTTTATTAACAGTCAAATGATAACTTACAAGACCCTCTGTTGTCCAAACATGAAGCAGACAAGACATGAATGGACCAAATCAAATGTTATGCCGAAATCGAGTTGAAATGCTAAAAACACATGTATACGGTGAAACTAATTGATAGCACTGCTAGCATAAACGTTTCTAAAATAATTTGGTCATGCTAATTTCATGGATCAATTATCTGCATTTTGAAATAAATAAATGAAAACTACAAGTTAATTATAACCTCTCGACACTTTTTTTTCACTATAATTGAATGCAATCCATACATGCATCTTCAATAGTTCCAAGTTAAATAATTCACCCACTTTATATAGGATTAGGAGGGCCAAGACTTTTTTTTTTTACTCGGGTATTTTCATATTCTTTTAAAGGCTAAGACTAGTCCCGTTTAGGGTTGGTGGCTATCCCTCCCAATAAATACATTTTCTAAAAATCAAACTTGTATTCTCATCTTTAATTACAAAAATATAGTAATATCTTAACCGCTAAACCAACACTTTATTGATCCAAGACCCTTCCTTCACTTAGCAATGCAATGAAACATGATTAAAATTACGTTTTATCTTTATAGTAGTTTTGAAAGTATTTGATTCGTTAAAACATTTCATAATTTTATAAAAATTTAGAAAGCTCTTTCTTAAAACTTTTATTAGGGATAAAAAGCTACCATTTATTGCTTTCCACAAAAGCTATCATAATGAGAAACACACATTTACAAAAGGAGAGGATATCATGTGAGCAAGGACCATGCATATTCTTGTGCATAAATTATTAAAATTACTATTATTTAGCACATTTAGAACATGCATGCCTTTGCAGCTTTCCTCAAATATAAAATCCACAAGTGTCGTTAGAAAGTGGGACAACAGCTTTGTGAATATTTGCTTTGAAGCAGAAGGAAACAAAGGTGCTCCTGTGTCTCATATTCTGGATTCAAACCCTTTGAGGAAGGCACTATTGCTGATGATATATTCTTCTCGATCTCGAGCCTCGAACAGTTTTCTTTGAAGTTGTATGGTACTAGTTAATTACATTTCCTACTCGGATAAAATAAATTAAAAACAAACAGCTCGTGAACGATAAACATTGCCAATTTTTATCTAAGAATTTATAATTTTGATAAAAAAATGATATTAATACAGATTAATAATGTCTTGAGCTACTTGCAAGATGGTGACAAACAGTAATGATCTGACGAGGTGTTTGTTAAGGTTCATGTACTAAACTCTGAATCTATCAGACATGTTGCTCTAGTCTAGCTTAATTGTCTAGATTTCCAGGATACGTCTGATCAAGTCAGAGCCGGTGAGAGTTTATGCGCCATGTAAATAATAATTTAATATCTTCATTTAACAAAAAAAAAATTAAATAAGATATATTTATCTACTATATTTTATAAAACAAAAATTACTCTTGCCTGATAAAAAAATTCCCAATTGCAAAATAAATATTATTCAAGACATACTTATTAAACATACATAAAAAATAATAATAAAATAATTTTTAAATACTTTAAAATATACTATTTATAATTTTATCCAATACTCTCATCCAACTTCATCTTAAATTAGCTCTGTATCACGTGAGATGCAACATAAGGTGTGGCTGATCTTCCTTATAATAAAGGTTTTTCCCCAGTTAATGAGATTTCAAACTCCTACTTTCTATTATATACAAAGAAATCCTCTTATTTTCTTTCAAATTTTTTTCTTCAATCCTTTTTCCATATAAATTCCTCAATGTCTTGGGTTGGGATTATTAAGATTCTCAAAATTTTTATTTTTTTTATAGGATATTCTCAAAACTCATTCTTATTTTTAAACGAGAACTCATAATTCTTCCCCTGTTTTTTTTTCTCTCTCAACAATGTAAAAAACAAGGGAGCATATACACAATCATAAAAAAATGAGTACATACAATAAGGAAGAGATTTTCAATCCCTCTCTTTCCCACTAGTTCCGAGATTCATTCTCAAAAATATTATTTCTAGATTAATCAGAGGAAGAACCTATGGAGCTAATCAAATCTAAGAATTTAATGAGTGATCGTGAGTGTGGTATAGCTTTTGTTTTTTTGATGCATTTCACTTAAAAATAATGTAAGAATTGTTTTTTCCAAGGAAAAATAATTAAAATCCATTCCCGTTATCCATTGGAGACAGGCTGTAATAAAACATAGATTGTAAAAATTTATCAAAGGCCACAAGTTCAGGCACTCATCAATCTTCATCTCACATTTTAGTAAAAAAAAAAAAATTAAGAAAAAAAATTAACATAATGATCATATTAAGTGTTAACACCACCGAATTAATCAAATTAACAACACCAGACATTGCTTCGATCCCCTCCTCTGTAATTTAGTCCCAACTAATGAAATCCTGAGCTATTCTCGGACAAGGTAGAGCTCACATAGTCCCTTACTTCCCTTGCAATAACATCCCTCATCACATCCCAAAATCCAGCAGGCAAACTCTCTGGCCTCCTCTCCGCCACCATTCCACCACTATTACCACTGACTACACCAATCCCTGGCGGTGCGAGAGTCAGCGTGGTCAACGCATCCTCCTCTTCTGGCATTATGCCATCCGGCATAGATCCTGATGCTACATTGATATCAATGGCAATGCCTTCATTGTTGTTGTTACCATAGTTACTATCAAAATTACCGTCCAAATTCATCTGACTCTGGCGTTCTCTTGCCCTTCTTTTCAACGTGGAGTTCCAATGGTTCTTGACCGCGTTGTCGGTCCGACCTGGCAGCAACCTGGCAATGGTGGCCCATCGATTACCAAACCTAGCATGAGCAGCCAGGATTGTTTCATCTTCAACTGGAGAAAACGGACGGTGCTCCACATTTGGGCTTAACTGATTGCACCACCTAAGCCTGCATGATTTTCCAGACCGACCCTTTATGTAACGGCTTATTAAGGACCAGTTTCTTGGTCCATGTTGCTCAACAAGCCTGGTCAAAATCCTGTCTTCCTCTGCACTCCATGGTCCTTTAATTCTTTCAGATTTATTGGTGCTTCTTGGTGTTTTATTTCCATTGAAAGAAGACTCCGACGAGGAAGAATCTGAAGAAGAAGTAGAGCACATGTTCACTGCTTCCATAATAATTAAGATCACGAAGTGGGAGCTTCAAAGAAAAAGAGAGAGAGAGTGAGTAAAGGGGTTGGCTTTGAGAGCGGACGAGAGACAATAAATCGAGTTGCAGGAGTGAAGGGGCTTACATACGGAGGAGGAAAGAAATGGGGATAGAGAGAGAGAGAGAGAGAGGGAGAGAGACAAAGAGATGCGTGAACTTGGTTCGGTACCCAATAGACAGAGAGGGGTCTTCCAGGAAACTGGCTTTTGTAAAGCTGGTGGGGAGTGTAGACCAGGAATAGGTGCGTCCTCTCGAGGTCGAGTTTTGTTTTCGAGATTTCTTTTCTGCGACCAAATTTTGTTGCAGGTCGGATTCTGTTTTGTCTGCTCTTTGTTATTTGACCATTTTGGGCCTCCGAAGGATTAGTTAAGTGTGGATCAAGAAAACAAGTAATACGAATGTATTATTATAGTATAGAATTCCGAACACAGATGACTTAATTTGTGTTACATGTGTCCCTGTACACATGTTATGTACAGGGACATATGTTTAGTTACCCAATTAGGTAATTTTACATAACCATCTCATAATTATAAGTTAATTGCTAATTAGAATGTACTGAAAAGAATTTCCAAAAGCAAAACAATGGTGCTGTCAAAACTCGTTATTAATACACATATCACAATTTTTTTTTTACTCTTTGAGATATTCCTTTTTAATGAATTTAAGTTGTTTATTTTTTATCTAGAGATTAAAAAGCTTGACTCATACTATATTTAGGAATAATGATTCGGACTTTATAGAAAAATTATAAATTTTGATTTGATTATCTCTATTAACTAGTATTTTTTTGAAAAAATAATCATAACTTGGGATAATCTGTCTATTCATAGTAAATTATCAAATTATATTTTATAAGTATACCTAACTTAGTTATTCCCTTGTACAAATCTTGAACAAAAATATTTTTCTAATTTGTTCTTTACTATAAAATTTGTTACTATTTAAAATGATTAAAAGTGAATAATTTAGGAAGCACTCACCATGCCAAAGCTTTTCAAAATCTATTTTAAGGGCAGGTGGTAATTAAAGTGGTGTTTGATAGTTTGTTGAAGATTTTTTTAAAAATTTTTGTAATTTAAAAAAATATTTTTTTATTTTTTAAATTTATTTTTAATATTATCTCATTAAAATAATCTAAAATATTAAAAAATAATTTTTTTTAAAAAAAACACGAAGGTGGAAAAATGAAAACAATCACATCCCCAAACATAAAAGCTTTGTGGTGCGAGAAAATTAAAAACAATAATCAAAACAAGTTCGAGAGAGTGAATCTAAGGGGCAATCTTGGGATTTGGATGAGACCAAGCAATCTCGATTCAGAAAATAAAATTAATAAAAATCATTCGCGTACTCAATACTCTCTCTCTCTCTCTCTCACGCGCAGACAGAATGGCTTATCGTTTATAAACAAGAGAGGAGAGCGTTTTTACCCAAAAAAAAAGAAAAAAAAAAAAAGGAGAGAGAGAGAGAGAGGAGAGCGTTTAAAACATGACAGGAAGGCCAGAGCTGTTTAACACAAAACAAACGTTTTAAAACGGAAAGTGGGGTCGAGACCTTTTGACTAGATGGCTAGATTTACAGCTGGTGAGTCCAAATCCATAGCCTCAGTAACTGGAATCAACGGCTCCGATCAACCGTTTCAAAAAAGAGATACTGTTAACAGGAATCCCTTAAATTATTAGTATTAGCTTTTTCAGGAGGATGACTTTTACGTCTTCCACGTAGGAAGGTCCCACAGCCAGCCTGTGCGAATCTCACGTGATTCGTGTTAAATCCCCTTGACTTTGTGGTCTATTCAACAAAAGTAACTTACTTACTCCACTCTTCCCTTTGGAGCGTCTGTGTCACAGCCCCTTTTTGCCCTTTAATTCTCGCGGTTATTAAGGCTACGTTTCTTTTCCAATCCAGTTCGTGCGGTGTGTTCTGCGGACTGTCTTTTATCTTATGTAATTATTTTAAAATATTTTGTTAATTATTAGATATTATAGTTTTGCTCCATTTCTTTTAAAAAAATCTTAGTTAAAAAAAATTAAGTCCCGACATGTTGAATTTGTTGACTTAAATAGGGGTGTGAATTAAAAGTACAACGATAATTGAATTAAAAGTACAATTATTTTCAACAGGTCATTTTAAAAGTTCAAGTTGAATGAATTAACAAAGTACATGAAGAAAAAATCAAAACTAGAAATGTGAAATAAAGACATTAGGGTAATTATTGATATAAAATACAATTCGGAGATTTTACAAAGATTAAGATCAAGGCTGGTTGACTCGTGAATCAATAAAATAATCTAGTTTATAATTTTTTTAAAATATAATCAGAAAACAAAATTATTCAGATAAAATATATATATATATATATATATATTTAAATCAACAAATAATCAGATTAATATCTGAGATGTGGTCTCACATGCATATCTTGGAGTCCCTGAAAAACGTAGAAGTAATTTGGCCGTAGATATAGAGATTGAGAAATACGCGCTTTGCAACAATGAGATTTAACCAACCCCACAAAATATAAACGAGTCGGCATCATGATTACATCCTAGCCGCCCACGTGTCAATATTAATGGATTCTTGGAGTCTTATAGTGGACCTGTGATGTAACTCCACCGAGAAGCAGTTGGGCAGTTGATAGTCCAGCTAGCATCGAAGCCTGATTCATTCACCGACTGATTTCGAAATTCTCCGTAGTTTTCAAACAGTAAATCACAAACAAGGACACTTTCCTTGATAATTGTCTTTAAGAGGTTGCCTTTGTGGGACCAGAAAGTGGACTGTTTTTTTTTTGTAAGATATATTTTTCAATCTGATCAGAAAGAAACTGAGCCACTTGATTTGCAGAGACCAGTGGGGCCCAACATGTTCCCTTCCAACCCATTTGTTGCTCAGTTTAGCTCTGTCACTGGTTGTTTTGGGTTTTGCCCAATACCGCGTTGGAAGGGGTAGTTTGTCCTTTTCCTTGAACCGGTCAACCATTGGTTATAGTTTGTTCATTGCTCTGTCTATTTTTGACTTTTCACTCTCTTCTTATTCGGTAATGCGATAAAATCATGTTTTAAAAAAATTTATTTTTTTCAAAAAAAAAAAAATACCTTACATCGCAGCATCAAACACAAATACATTATAATAGAAGTTGCTGGCAGTTAATATAAACAGGACATCGGGGATTTTCAATTTTTCATATAATAAATACTGTTACGAACTGAAATTCTTTTTTTCATGTTTTCAGCTTTTAAGGGATATTAATTCTCAAATGTTTAAGGGAACTTGTTAGCGTTTTCCTAAAACAAAAATCACATGAAAAAGCAAGTTTAAATTTCTCCGAATTATAGGTCCTGCCAGGTTTTTAAAGACAGGTTCCTTAGCCTGGTCCCCTCGACACTGTACAATAACAATCACGCCTCGAAATCAGATGTTCTTTGCAGTTTGCACCAAAATGAAAATTTTCCCAGCTATAGCCATGATTTAATGTGCTGTTCTTTCTCATTTCGCACTGCCCTGGGACCGTGCAATTTCCATAGTAATTGACCTTCTTTGAATATTTTTGTTGAAAATGATGATAAATTTCGTGTTAATACAGTAATAAGGAGAAGGAAGTGGACAAGTTCGCTCCAGTTGGTCGGAGTTTACATGTTAGGGAAATTGACGCCTGCCATTATCGCTATCCTTTCGCATTGATTGAAGATGATGATAAGTAATCGAATTTCGAAATAGACGAGTAGACAGTGTGTCCACTTGATTTAGAGAATATATATATATATTTTTTAAAGTGTTTTTAAAAAAAATTATTATTTTTTATTTCAAATTAATATTTTTTATTATTATTTTGATGTTTCGATATAAAAAAAATAAAAAAATAAAAAATAAGCTTGCCTTTGTCTTTGAAAAAATAATCATAAATTTATTTTGATGTTCCATTATTATTTTAATGGAGGTTTGTAATTGGTTAAGGTGTCTCCTGTATATTCACCAAACAAGAGTCTCTTGTTAACGCTTGCTTTTCTTTTTCTGAACTTTCATGAGATGACCGAGGAAAACCATCCAAGACTATTTAATAATTCTTTAATTAATAATATTTTTTTCAATTTATTTTTTATTTTTTATATTAAAGTATTAAAACCATCCAAGACTATTTAAAAAAACATTAATTTGATGCTTTTCAAATGAAAAACAATATGAAAATCATTTTAAAAAGTAAATTATAACTAAAAATCAATTTTATTAATCACAGTTTTTTTAAAAAAATTATAAAATAAAATCTCTAAAATGACTTCTTGAAGAATTATTATGAAATATTGAATAAATTTTTTAGTATACTGAATAATTAATCGATATATTATTTTTCAATTTCTTGAAATGTAAAATGCTTATAAATATGCTGGGTACAACTGGAACATTAATAGCTGGGCTCGTCGGTGACTTGACCTGGGCCCTTTCTTCTGGAACCAACTAGTTTTGAACAATCAACGTCTATCATGAGAGAGGCTCTCAGAGATTTTACCCATTCGGTGAAAACGATGGGCCTGGCTTTTACTCTTGACACGACAAGAATATACCTCAACTCAATCTTATTCTTAACAGATAATGTCAGCGACCCGTTTTCTCCATGGAATGATACCCAACCCCTGGAAAGGAGGGTCCAACATGGAGTCCTTAAGGGGACCCATTCATCCAGAAGGCTGATTCGGGGGAGTTATTTTGTTCTGGAAAAAAAAAAAATTCGTCTCGTGAACTAGGGTCCATCAAGATTCTCCTTATCCTGGAGTTAAATTTGGGGAAGCTTTAAAAGTAGGGATGATAATGGATATCAATGATGTTTTAAAATTCAAGATAGGTAAATAATGAGTTATTTAATGTTTTAGATATAAGTAGTTAATTAATATCTTGAAGTACTTTAATTTTTTTTTTAGTCTAAGTATTTCTAGGCTCATGATAAAAAATTAAATATTTATAAAAACAATCCTAATCAAGAAGATTTAAAGATTCCTGATAATAAAATCAGTATATTTAAGGTTAATCAGTATCATGAAGGAGACAATAAATATGATAAGCCTGACATATTTGTCAAACCCATGTTGTGTTGGATTTAGCTAACTGTCAAGTTCAAGTTTTTTAAGATTAACATGTTTGCCCAGCCCTTGTTGCTTCTAGGTTTGATTGACTATCAAGTTCAAATTCTTTTGAATATGACGTGTTTGATAAATTCATTTTAGTTTTTAAGATTTTTTCTATTTATAAAAATCTTAACTAAATATTTTGACTCGTCAAATATTTAAGGGTTGAGATTTTATTATATTTATATCTTATGTATTAATTATCAAATAAAAATTTAAAAAATCTATATATTATTCACCAGGTTTCGAGTATGTATCTATTTGAATACTCTTTATTTTTGTATTATTTATCATTCAATATAAAATAAAAAAGTATAATATATATTTGAGATGTGTATATATATATATTTAACAAAATTATATGTATAGTTGCTTGCTTTTCTGATATATATATATATATATATATATAAACATTACCCATTTAAATTGATTCAGTTCAGAATTCATGCTCACAGAGGCTGCGCGATGAGAGAATGGACCCTAGCAGTACTGGAAGCGAGAATGATACACAGCCCAAATGGCAAGTAATCTTAGTACAACCTTCATTTGATTCTCTTTCGCATGGGCTAGCTGAGCTGAATCTTTGTGTAAGAGGAGAGTCGCTCAAAATTCCCAAGTTTCTGCTGGTTTGAGTTTGATTTTCACGCACCCTGTAGAATCCAAGTTGCCTTTTCACACGAAGGACAAGTAGAAATATTGTGATATTGTTCAAATCCCAATATTTATTCAAAAAAACAACTCATTTTTATAAAGATAAAATCCGATAGTATCTACCAATATTTCACATTGATTAGAAACTAAAAATAAGCAACAAATTTAGAGAATTATGATATTAACAACATCGTACATAAATTAAAATTCTAGAATTTAGATGGTATTTTTTCATAAAAAATATCTTTTAGAATAAAACTGTTTGTAGCACAATATATATAGTTTTCAATTGTAATAATGCGAAATTTTTATCTCATTCACCTCTCCCGAAACCCTTTAGCTCAAAAAAAAAAAAAAGTAGTTTTAAATTCTAATGATACGAAGATTTTTATCTCGATGACCTTCTACGGAACCCTTTAATCTACCCTTGATTCGGAGGAAGCCTCTTAGAAAGCTTCATACTTGATGAATAATAGGAGTATGTATTATCCTTTTTAACGTGTGTCTTCCACTCATTTAATTTTAAAAGGACAATGACTAACGTTATCCTGTCTTCCTAACATAAAGAGCTCTTTGCTTCTCTTAAATTGTATCTTCCATTCATTCATTCTGATCGAGTGGAGATAAAAGTGTTGGGAACATCATTTGACATGAACCGAAACCCTAATCGACACTCTTGAGTCTTGACTCAAGATTTGTTTCTGTTCAAAAATTCCAAATATTGAAGTCCACATCCAGTCCCCACTCCCCACCATACATCTGATGTTTGACTAACTAGTTCCAGCGCCTAATGTGCCTATGCTGGGAAAAAAAGAAAACAGAACAATTAATGCTCTCACATGCTGTGTTTTGGCCCTCACTGGTCTGTCTATTTGATTGAAGATTATTTCAGCAAAAAAAAAAAAAAACCAATCAGTCTGAAAAAGATTACCTTCCCTCGAAGGTATACATGATAATATGAAGATTTATTAATGTTTTGGCATGAAGTCTTGTGCAGAAGCTATTGAAATGTAAGAAATCCCAGGGTAAAAGTTCTCTTCTCCCTACTGAAATGAGCTGCGACTACAGGGCTTATGTTCCGGAAAATCTAAAAATTTATTTTGAAGTAGCTGTACATTTACTAGTAATTAACAGAGAGCCGGTGAATTGCTCTGCAGGGATGCCGACTAAATTTAAAATCTTCTAGGCAGAATGATAAATATTCTTTTAGATTTCAACTCCATCAAACTCCATGCAACTATTAAGGAATTTACATGGGACTACTAGCTTCAAAACCACAACTCGTGTAATGATCTTGGCATAGAACAAGCAAAGAGATCAATAGAATACTTTTCGTGGTGCTTATGATTAGAAAAATTAAGTTCACAAACATAACGTAGAATGTCACACACAAACAAATCCTAGCGAGCCCTTGCAAAGAAAATACTCAATTCTGGCCCTGCTGCACCATCAGGATTAATCATGTACAGAGCTTCGGAGTCTTTGGATCCAACCACTCTCTCAAATCTGGCTCTAATGTACGTCAATTCCCCGTCTGCTGATTCCTTCTCATTATTTGGGCAAGGAAGCACACCCGCGCCCATTGAAACACCTCTCAGAAGTTGCATAACATGAAGCTCATCATCAGACATTTGCTTCCTCCTTATACAGTACCCGACCTTTCTTCCATTACAATACACAGCCCAAACAAACTCCTCCAATAGTTTCTTTTTATGAGTCTTGGTTTCGCTCTCAAGTGCGATCCTTACTATATCCGATGCCATCTCTTTGTGAAATAGACTTGAGTGCATCGGTAGCTCTATAACAAACATCGGCGCACAATGAGGATCTTCTTGTATGGCTAGACTAACTCTGCCTTTACGATAACCAAAAATGGTACCTGTTGTAGCATGGTCCTTAAGTAAAGGTTTTCGAGGTTTGCCTAATAGTGCAACCATCTTGCAACCTGATGTTAACATGGGGAAGAGCTTGAACATTTTAAGAAGCCCACCGCTACTAGATTTTGATCGTTTCTCGCTTGCAGTATGCCGGAGCAAAGACAGTATGGCCTGGTTGTCCATTTGGAAGTAAGGGCTAGAATGTACTGGTGGCATCGTTGGGCTAATTACGTAGTGCTATGCTATAAAATTCAGGAAAAATAAAGGGCGATGGCGTGTTTGAGGCTTTGAGCTATCGATCAATTACAAAGATACATATAAGGGGAGGTGTAGGGATTAAAAAGAAGAGTTAGGAAGGTGGTTGGTCGCTTTGGCTGGATTGTCCTTGGAATCCTTTTGAAGTGGGAAAGGGAAAAGAGAGACCCCCCAAGTTGGTTGTGAGAAGGAAAAATGAGTCCTAATGCTTTGATGTGACCAAGTTTAGTGATGAGAAAAAAGAGGGGGGTTGAATGCGATAAGATAAGAGGATTCGGACCACATAATGTGGGGAAAGGGAGGGAAGAAAAAAAACTCGAAAGATGATAAAAGGGACTCTGGTAATGTTGGCACGGGCATGTGCCTCTCTGATCATTACATAGAGCATCGACATCACTTCTTTATGCATGCTTTGCCAGACCCCCCCTCCCCTCCCTAACTCTCACTAATTATTGAGGTGCAGCTCATCTTTCCTCAATTCATTTCGCCATGGAAATTAATTCTGCTTTTGCTTGTGGGGCGACTCTTCCTTTGGCTCCCAATCTGCCATCCTTTTCTGTGTCAGACCATAGTCTTATAATTCGGTACAGGTATTCAGACAACAGAGAAGTGAAAAACTGGCTCATGTGTTCGTGTATTCCAGTCAAGTATTAAATACTAGGTAACGTTCTTGCTGTCTGCTTTTCAAGTCATGGAGGTTCGAAAACTATAGCCTCTCATACCAGTCCGAATTACTTGCTTATGTTGGGAAATCATCGCATTAAATCCTGATACACCTAAATTTCTCTTACAAGACCTGGGCTTCGCTTAACATTCTGACGCGGTGTGATTGCAGATGTTCTTAGATTCCCTAAAATTATTTTTCATCTCGAATTACACAGTAAATGTACGAGCACATGTTTAGTTAACAGGAGTGTCCACATGTACCAGTTAGTGTCCATGATGGGGGCCTTTGAAACGACTGGATAAAAAGGAAGGAGTGTTGTCGGCATCAACATTGGACACCAATTAGCATTTCGACAAGCACTAACTATTGATTTGTGGGTGAAAACTGATATGTGGCAGGAATCTCTTATGATCAATGTACATATTAACAGTTTCCTATTGGGTTAAACTATTTCGTTTGTACCCACCACTGGTCAGTTTGAGAAATTTAAGAAAGGGCAGCTAAAGTTCTGTAATCATTCTGTTATTAACTTGATAATATGCTGGACGGCTGAAGTCTTTGAAAGAATGTTAGGGTTGGTAATCTTTCTACGTATACAGCCGATTTCTACTTTAGCGTTGCATATATTGAACTGAAGTGCTTGACGTCCAAGCTTCAAACCTGTTATGTCCTGATATGAGAAGTATAATTTTTATGATTTTTTTTAATTTTTTTTTTAATGTGAATGGCTTGTGTTTTATTGGATTAAAAAGATATGTTTACAGAGGTTTTTCCAGCTTTTTCGCTAATAACTCCATATATGAGTGCTTCTTTTTTTTTTTAAATAACCCTCCTGGTCTACTGATAAAATGCAGGTGGTGCCTGAATAAATTACCCGGCATCAATAGTCCTTAAAATAAATTAAAGATTTAATCAGGTCATTTCGTTTACTAAATCTAGATTTCCATCTAATTGATGCTAACTAACACATATATCATAAATTTAAATTTATTTATTTATTTATTTGGACAAAAAAACCCTCCAAATGATCATTTGCCAATAATAAATTTGAAAAAAAATTAGTTCTAATAAATGTTTGTCGTGTGTCCACTACAAGGGCAATAGACTGGTATCACGTATATGTAAATTTCATATGTTTTGAGTTAATTTCAATTTAATGAAAAACCAGGTTTAATTAATTAATAAAAAATCTAATTAAAACCTTCAATTTTGTACAAAGACTATTGAGATTAAATAATTCATGTAAAAACTATTTATATTATAACACTTTTTATCGAATGTTTCTTGAATCGATTCCCCTTGAGCACATGCAGTGATTGGACAAAAGGTGTACATATTTCTGCAATCACACTTCGCGTGTAAGATCAACCAACAAAGTTGGTTTCCATATCTATAATAGAGAAAGGAAAGGGCAAATTCCATTGATGCAACATAAAGCTAAGATCCCATCCCTAATCCAGTGATAGAGCCCAACGTTTCCTGAGGACAGATCATCTATCAAGTTCACTTTAATACTATTAAAAACTAGGCAGCTAGTAACCTGAAAGGATGGATTTTGATATCCATGGCTTGGAAAAATCTTTTATGATGAGTGCGTGTTTAATATTATGGTAGTCTAAGATTGTTTTTGTGCTAGCTTTAAGAGTCAATGACTTGAACATTGTTTGACAAAATGCATGTTAGAAAGAGATCTTGGAGATTAATTAAAGAGATAATAAAATGGTTCTACATTCTAAGCAGCCATTGTCGTTGCCTCGTCGCCTTCCAATTATTGTGGCTGTGATAAGACATTGAGTGATTGATTTCCCATTTCTTATCTTTAGTAGTATGTGACGTTTAACTGCTTTTGCGATTATAGCTTCATTCGAGAGCGAGCTTGGCCCCTTCATGTAATCTTGTTGATTTTTAAGGTCATGATTGATGACCCAACGAGACAACTCGAAAATTCTTATTTGTCTCAGAATACAGGTGTAAGTGGTGATGAAATATTGCTTATCCGAAGTTCATTAATACTAATAATAATAATAATAAAAAAAAAAAACCTAATTAGTGGGTGCGTAAGATAGGCTTATACTTCGTTTACAAGACAGGGATTCTTCATTTAAAACTTCGGCACCCACCCAGGGAGGGAGAGTAGAAAGGGGGAAAGGTTGCAAATAATTCCCGATGAAATGGTGTACCAACCCACCGGAAAACGAAAGTTCACAAAAGAAATCCAATAATTGGCTATTGCTCTAGAAGCAGATTGCCTGAATATAAAAATATAAAAATATAAAAAAAGCTGACTAAAAGGATGACCAATTTGCCAATTGGGTAGACAAGTTGCATGCTCTTCACCATCTATTAGATAAAAAGACGTGTTTTCTTTTCTATTTTAAAAATATAAAATTTTATTTTGTGTTTTCATTCCTATCTCTTCCATCAAACATCTTTTTTTCTCAACCAAATATTTTTTTTTTCCATCATCCCCATCTTTTTTTGTCATCAAACAAAAAACTAACATTATATGATATATATATATGTATCCAACGAAACCTTGTATGCTCACCGTGATCTGGCATGGACAGGGAGCAATTAGGATAGCTATCTTCGATGATAAAATATCGATAGCTGAGATACTTGCTCGCTCGGGATCTGAGAGGGGATACCGCACACCATAAATAAACGTCTTTTAAGGAAATTTCTGCACACTTTCTTTCTTTCGAGTTCATCATTGTTTATTGAAAGATCGAGGTCCCATGCTGTACTTCATGGGAGAGTTATAATTTGTTCGAACAACATTATCCTCGAAAGGTAAGATTATGTTTTTCATGCTTGCCATCTGCCAGCAAAAAAGAAGCTTGCATGTTGTAATACACCATACCGTCCCAAGTTTTTCTTTGTTTACTTATTTACTATTTCCATATCTCTTCTCTTCGCCACTTTGTTTTTCTTTTCCCATCGCTTGATCATGTATTTTCCTCCATATCCAGCAAAGACACACCCGCCATTTTCTGTTCTTAATTTTACGTAGCAATTCTTTTTCTAGCACATTAATTGCAGGTGTTTGTTCTCTTTAAGAGAGAGAATTAATAATGACTTTCAAAATATTGATGGTAATTTGCGAACAAAAGGTGGATATCCATCTTTAAAGAAGCTTTTTTTTTTTTTTTTTTTTGTGAATATAAAAATTTA
>Ga0325411_1001767_pt1 | contig 24157 bp, 20 predicted proteins | sample PopdelMetagenome_13_FD_206181 | JGI IMG/M metagenome (GOLD analysis project Ga0325411, IMG submission 206181) | Populus deltoides microbial communities from Bellville, Georgia, United States - Xylem-PdIQD-R4 | ecosystem: Host-associated > Plants > Phyllosphere > Stem > Wood/Secondary xylem... | reverse complement strand
TGAATTGAAGTCCATAGGCATAAAATACTCTATCATGATCATTAAAATATAAACTGCCCTATTTTAGAAATACAAATTTAAGACTGCCTTATTTTGGGAAAGAACTTCACCATTGGATGAAGTGATCCTTACACGAACCCGCTAATCTTCTAAAAGAAGGCAAAATTTCTTTGAGCTATTTAGAGCATTATTTTGGTGATATTTTCCATAGAAAACTTGTGCAATTAGAAAGATTTAGCTTGTCATACCATTTGTAGAATAGTATGATACATACAAGATACATGAGGAATTTCACGAGGACCATAAAATTTCTTCAATTATTGTATTTTATTAATATATCTTTTTTGTTTATTTTTTTTTTATTAACATGAGTGTCTGAGTCAATTTGCGTGCATATCGACTAATCTTATGAGCCTTGAAAGTAACGATCATATGACCATCATATTAGCAACCACAAGACTCGAACTTGATATTACAAGAGAAAAAAACCCCTTGATCACAAGCTCTTACCACTAGATTACCTACTATATGCTTATTTTTTTACTTAGTAATCTTTATATTAGATGTGATGTAATTAATATGCCTAATAATGTATTTTATTGAAGTAAAAAAACAATGTCGATGTCGGTATGGGTGAAAACAACGATGGGGTGCCAAGTGAGTGAGATGTTTTGGATAGCGGGGGAACATGAAGAAACAGAGATGATACAGAAAGACTTTAACCAGAGGAGTAAGAGGGGAGGAAATGTTTTGGCATATGGACTCAGGCTTCCAGGGGAGGAAAAAAGGTAAATTCATAGTGCTGTTTGCTGAGGCAATATGCTTGAATAAATTTTAATAAAAATAAATTGGGTTTGTGTAAAAGAAATACATGGAAATGAAGAGAAGAGAAGGACCTAATTTGGAGACGAATCAGTGGAGAAATGAAGAGAAGCGAGGCCAGAAGAAGCAGCAGCCGGGTGTGTTTGATAGTGTGTTAAAAAAATATTTTTAAAAAAATTTAATTATTTATTTTGTTTTAAATTAATATATTTTTAATATTTTTATATCATTTTAATATCCTAATACCAAAAATAATTTTTAAAAAAATAAAAAAAATTATTTTAATATATTTTAAAATAAAAAACATTTTAAAAAATAACCACAGCTATATCTTCAAATACACTCCAAAGACAGGCAGTCACTAGAATTTGAAAACTTCCCATTCTTTACCGTCAATTTTTCCCTTTTAAAGGGGTTTGAAGGGTGTGTTTTAAGCAGTGAAAAATGGAATAAGTGAATTAAGAATCTGTCATCTTTAAGGATCTCTGTATCCAAATCGCCTATAGTTGAAGAGGTGTGCGGTGTGCGGTGTGCGGTGTGCGGACACCCTCCGGACTCGTCTTTTGAAAAGGAAAAGGGAGAGCCATTGATGATTGGGCAGAGCTGACGTACTCCTAGAGATATAGAGTTTCGCTGTTAGAGCAAAGACATTGATAAAATGATTTTTTTTTTAATAATGTAAATATAATTTTTATTTATTTATATACATTCCAAGCTATTTAAAATAATTAATTATATTTTAGGTTAAACTAATTTTAATATAATCATATAACTAATTTAGATATTTTTTATATAATATAAATATAATGTTATTAATATAAAAAAACAAAGAAAAAAAATATTGGTCAATAGATACATGTTATTTCATTTACTTTTAGCTTCTCTATATACAAATGTAGAAATAGCATTTCAAAACAAGAATATACATTTTAGCTATTCATATAATTTACCTATTGGAATGGTTAAAACTAAAATTAAAAGGTAAAAGTACATTTTTTTTTTTTTCATTTTGGCTCTCCTTTTAACTGCTGCGTTGGAGATGCTTTTAGAGTTGAATCCCTTGTTAGCTGTCTCAAATGACATGTTTGCTTGAGTTAATACTCACCTTACATCATGTTATATTAGGGGTGTTTGAAATTGTAGTAGTTGTTATTTTTTAAAATATTTTTCGCTTGTAAATACATCAAAATAATATATATATATATATATTTTAAAATTTATTTTTGACATCAACACATTAAAACGATATGAAAACACTAAAAAAAATAATTTGAAGTAAAGAAAAAAATAAAAAATATATTTTTTCAAAAGCATTTTTGAAACGCAAAAACAAACGGAGTCTAAGTAAAATATAACACAACTGTATTTATATACATGAAACAGACATTATAAATAGAGAATGTTATTATCCTCAAGAGTTTAAAAAGAAAGAACAAAAAAAAAAAGAAGTCTTTGTAATGAAAGATGACCACTTATGTCAATCCCTTTCAATTGTACAATCACATAAGAAGATTGAGTCCATTTCATTCTTAGAAAGTTACGTGGTTGTTGTCTTAGAGAGATGTCGTGTTAATTTTATTCTTGAAGAAATGTGCAATTGCATTAAGATGACCATATCAATTCTTTCCAAGGTAAATTATGCAATCGCATTAGGGAGACTTTGATTTCTTCCAAAGTAAATTGTGCAATAGTATTAAAAAGACCGATTCCGTCCCATCCCTGGAAATTTATGGAGTTGTTGCCCTAGATATCACTTGGAGAAAAACAAACATCGTTACTTTAAATAATTTAATTCATATATAAGAAACTTATATTTTTAGTCTATAACAATGGTACATTTTTATTACTCTTTGAGGTATAATCAATTTGTTGATATTTCTATTGAGATCATGGTCTCAATTATAAGTGAGGAAAGAATAAAGTTTCTCCAGTAAATGTATTCTGGGTGGTTGCCAAATATACTTTATATGTTTTACGGTTTGGACTAACATTTCACTTGTACTTGTTGAAAACTTTCTAAAATTTTAAGGCTCTAACTGCATTCATGAAATTGATAAATGTATAACTCAAATTTGCTCGTCTTATTAACCCATGGACAAGTAAAAGAAATTGTGCTCCAGCTTAGAGTGATTAAATTATTACATAGCCTTTCTTACTCCTTATTAAAGAGTTGTTGAAGTTATGCTGGAGTAGATATACCAACAACTATAAGAAGGTCCGTGATATTAAGACAGCTAATGGAAAAACAGATCCACCAGACTCCTAGTCGAAAATCATGTGCATTAATATAGACATATAATGCAGCAGCATTCTAGGAAAACAATTGCAAATTATTCTATATTTAACTTACTGTAATTCCTCTGTAATTCCTTACATTTAGCATACATTGTGTATAAATCTGATCCTCAACAACAGTAATAAAGTGTGGAAAAATTCTGTTGAAGAACTCTGTTATCCTTCTCAATGTTATAATCTGTTTTATGGTATCAGAGCACTATAACTCAAATGAGACTATGATCCCTGCTTCCAACATGTCTTTATCTCAAAATCTGACCAACCAACCCACCTCCCACACAGAGAATCCATTGATTGCCTTTTACATTGCAACTTAAATCAATGAGAAATTAATCCCCTCTACCTTTCCACAATGGCGTGCCCAATTTGAAGCTCTTCTAATAGGTATGATCTGCTGGACTACGTCACTGGACTCTCAGTGTGCCCTTCATCTGATGGCACTCCCCAATCTGCCTTGAAAATAACCTATAGGGTTCGACAAGACAAATTAATTCTCGGTGCAATCCTTGCTCCCACCTCTACCTCAATTACTTCCCTCATCGCCACCATTAAAACATCTCATGAGGCATGGAAAAAACTAAATCACATGTATGCTAGTTGATCTCGAATGAAAGCTATTCAACTCAAGGAAGACCTTACCTTGATTCAAAAAGGAAATCGATCGATTCAGGAGTATCTCCACGCAGTAAAAGCGTTGGCTGATGAAATTGCTCTAATTGATTATCCCATATCTGATGATGATCTAACACTTTACATTCTTCATGGTTTGGGTTCTGATTTCACGGAAATTGCTGCACCAATTCGTGCGAGGGAGAAATCCTTGACTTTTGAAGAACTTCATGATCTGCTGGTTGGTCATGACAGCTACCTTCGATGTTTGGAATCAACTACCCATCAACTTGTGGCATCGGCGGATTACACAAATCGCAAGAGCCCTTTTGGAAACTCTTTCTAGAAGAATAAAAAACCCAGTGGTTTCTCATGAAACCAGGGTCCTCACAGAGAAAACCGGTATAATAATAAGTCATTCAACCGGCCCAATGCAATGCAAAAAAGATATCAGCCCAAATGTCATTTTTGTGACCAATTGGTCACATGACCAAAACATACCCCCGCTTGAATTATCATGTAGTCACAGCAAACTACACTTCTACCTCTAATGCCACAAATAATAAATGGCTCATGGACTCTGCTGTATCCCATAATATTACTGGTGATCTCAACAACCTATCAATTCACTCAGAATATAATGGCACTGATGAAGTCGTGCTCGGTAATGGTTTAGGTTTAACTATCTCACATATAAGATCCTTAACCCTAAAATTAAAACACAAAACTTTCATTCTCAAAGACACACTTTGTGTTTCAGATATCTCCAAAAATCTTATATTTGTGTACCATTTTACTACTCAAAATAATGTCTTTATTGAATTTCACCCGTCTTATTTTCTTGTGAAGGACACAAACTCGGGGGTGATCCTGGCAAAAGGTGCATGTGAAAATGGTGTCTATAACTTCCGGAATACACTAGCGGCAACTCTCTTCCCTATGGTCGCTAATGTGCATGAAAAAACCTCTTTTGATGGGTGGCACAAATAGCTTGGTCATCCTTCCTCCAAAATTGTTCACAATGTTGTTCGTCAGTTTTAACTTCCATTCACAACCACTCAAAAGTCATCTCTATCATGTTCTATTAATAAAGCACATCAACAACCTTTTAGATCTACTAGTCTATTAAGCACTACACCTCTTAACCTCATTTATATTGATGTTTAGATGGCTCTCAGTATTATCTTATTTTCATTTATCACTACACCAAATACATGTGGTTTTATTCTATGGAAACAAAATTTGGGGTTGTAAATTTTTTTTCACAATTCAAAAACCTCGTGGAAAACCGGTTCCAAAGCAAAATCCAAACCATATACTCAGATAATGGGGGGAATATATGAGTGTAAAACCTTTTCTCTCTCTTCATGACATAAGTCATTTCACTACCACTCCACACACACCATAACAAAATGGTGTCTCCGAGCGACGTCACCGTCACCTAGTGGAAACTGGTCTCACATTACTTCATGATGTCAATCTCCCTTTAACATATTGGCCATATGCATTCCACATAACCACGTACCTTATCAATCATCAACCCACACCATTGCTTTAAAATATATCCCCGTATCAAGCTCTTTTTGGTCAATAGCCCAATTATCTCAAACCGTGAAAATTTGGGTGTTTGTGCTACCCTTTCACCAAACCATACAACAAACACAAGATGGAACCAAAATCCAAACCCTGCATTTTCTTAAGCCATTCGCTTACTCAAAATGCTTATCGGTGTCTTGATCCACGCACTCAGCGTGTTTATATTTCACTCCATGTTTTATTTGATGAAGATCAAATACCATTGACTGAATTTATTTCCTCTTTAACCTCACCCACTACCTCAATTATCTCCATTGTTCCTAATTCGATCCTAATTACTGTACTGCCTTCTTCGCCACGGTGTCTTCGGTTGATGCTCCCACCATGGTCACTGTACATCCAGGTAACCCTCCAGTCTCTACTTCCTCTAATTTATCATCTTAATTGGTTTTGTTTTCTGATGGTAACAATCTCACTCCCATAAACCCTGACTTTCCACCCTCCATACCCAATGACTATCATACCACAAAACCTAGATCCACTATGTCATACCTGACATCGCGGCGACCCTAAAAATAATCTTTGATTTATGGAAAAGGAACAGATTTCTGACATCTTGTTCTTTTAGGGGAAAATGTCTTGTTTAAGGAGTCGCCACCTAGTATTATGGTCACTAGGAACCCTAACTGGTCAACAGAGATTCTATGGTACGAGACTGGTTAAGTAAAAGGGAAAATATTATCACCCCTTAAACGTTCTACCTGATGCAGACTGCATTACTGGTTTTGTCTTAAATTGTTAAATGTTTATTAGTTTACGCTATGATAATTTGCTTATAATATTCCTGACTCTGGTGTCAGTGAATATTCAACTACGAATATCTCCAACTCTGGCGTTGGTAAATATTACGTAGCTATAAAAAAAATTAGATCAATATTTTTTATTCCTTACTCTAGCGCCAGTGAATAAATAAATAAAAATAAATTTATTTTTAAGCATGCACATATTTTTTTATTTTTCTAGCTGAATAAAATAAAATACAATGAATAAAAATAATATAAATTTAAACCGGTATTTTTATTCTTGACTCTAGCGTCAGTATATAAACCAATAAATTTACATTATTTTTATTCAAGCATACATATTTTTTATTTTTTTATTTTTTCTATTTTTTGGGTTGGGCCCAGCTCAGACCACATGGGCCCAGTCACTGGCCCAAGCCAGTGACCAACTGGGCAAAACAAAAGGCACGCGTGAAGTGGCTTCACGGGTGCATGAGCAGTGCGAAGGTAATTAAATTACCTTCGCACAACTCTTGTAACAATTCAATTTGAAATGAAGATGCAAAATGGGATGAGGGGTGTACCTGCTTCTGGAATTGGCGAAGATGGCTGCAACGTGATGGTGCTTGTTATCTGCTTAACACCTTTCCTCCTACTTTCTTTTGCTTTCTCTCCTAGTTCTGGAAACGCCGAAGGCAGTAACAATGGTCTCGGTGACTTTCCTCTGCTTCTTTTTTTGATTGCGTTCTGTCTCCTCTAGTTTTGAGATGAAGGAAAGTAAACAATGGTGATGCCGGTTGTCAATAGTCTTTGGTTCAGTGTCATTCTTTTATTTTTTTGCAGGGATGAAGACAATGGCAGAGCTGATCTGTGACTCTCCTCTGCCTTTCCTTTTTTTTTCCTGAGTCTCTTCTCTCTGTTCCCGCAGTTCTGCCTTTTTCTCCCCCAGTTTTTTCCTCCTGCAGTCCTCTATTTTTCTTTCCTGCAGTCCCCCTCAGTTCTGCCCTTTTTCCTCCTTTTCGCATTCATGGCCTTTCTCTAGCTTTCATAGAGTCAGAGAATGCCATGCGGTCACCTCTAAATAATGAGGTGACTGACCGTTTGTAAGAGTAATGAGGGAATGAGGATCGTGCAGTGTCCGTTTCTTGTTTGAAGAAGATGAACAGTGTCCCTTGAAACGGCGCCGTTTTGAGATGTGAAATGACCATTTTCATTTTGCTCTTTGAATTTTTGAAAGTTTTGCAAATAAACCCCTAGTTAAATTGTAATTGAACCCCTGCATTTCAGGGCCTTTTACAAAACAGTCATTGGACTCTAATCTGTTGCAATTTTGCCTTCAATTAACCCCAAACTTGGGTATTTCTTCAATTAAGTCCCTGATTTCATTAATTCAATTAATTCCAAGCTCAAATAAGTCTCAAAACCTATCAATTCTCCAATTAAACCCTTGATTTGACTAATTAAATTAATTCCAAACTCAATTAACTCTCAAAATTTATCAATTCTCCAATTAAACCCTTGATTTGATTAATTAAATTAATTCCAAAGTTTAATTAAACTCCAAAACTTCCAATCATGTTGCCCTTAACCCAAATTTTAATTTATTGTTCATTTATTATTTGTTTTTCATCATCATTTTTCATTCATTTGTTTTTATTATCATTTTTCATTAAATAAAATAATAGTAATAATAATAATAAAATAAAAGGGTAAAAAATTGGGTTATGACACACTACTCAATCTGCACCTGAACCATAAATCATCTCCCACCACCCATAACTATCAACCTCTTGATCTATGAACCAAATTTTTAAACCCAAACAATTGAACAGTGCTACCAAACACCCTATACCCGATACCATTGAACCCACATATGTCAGTCAAGCCGTTTCTAAACCTTACTAGCGTGAGGCTACGTCTTATGAACTAACCGCTCTTATGCGGCATGGGACATGAGAACTGGTACCTCCTCCAAGACATTGCAATCCAGTTGGCTGTAAATGGGTTTTTAGAGTAAAACATAAATCTGATGGGACAGTGGATAGATTTAAAGCCTGTCTAGTGGCTAAAGGGTATCATTAACGTCCGGGAGTGGACTATACGAAGACCTTCATTCCCGTAGTTAAGCCTGCAACAATTAGAATTATACTTTCAATTGTTGTGATGAATGGTTGGGGCTTACACCAACTAGACATTAATAATGCCTTCTTACATGAGGAGCTTAATGAAACCGTTTATATGTTGCAACCCCCATGCTTTAAAGATTTAAGCAAACCTGGTCATGTCTACTGACTTCGAAAGGCCATTTATGGTCTCAAACAAGCCCCTCGGACATGGTTCTCTGCCCTGAAAAATGCCATTCTTCACTTTGGTTTTAAGAACTCCCAGACAGATTCTTCATTATTCATTTTTCAACATGAGTCAATTATCTGCTATTTTCTGGTATATGTGGATGACTGAGTGATTACTAGCAATAATTCAGACTTTGTGAATTCTATTATTAAACAACTTGGCTGGAAATTTTTATTGAAAGATATGGGGTCCTTGCATTTTTTCTTAGGAATGGAAGTCATACCCACTCCAGGTGGTATTTTCCTTTCCCAACACAAGTATATTTGTGATTTGCTCTCCAACACGAACACGCTTGGGGCAAAGGAAGTGTGTAGCCCTTTCTCCACAAGCACACCTCTAAAACTTAATGATGGCACTGCTTCTTTTGACAACACTAAATACAGAAGAATTATTGGCAGCCTCTAGTACTTATCTCTCACCAGACTGGATGTCTCATTTGCTGTAAACAAGTTGTCTCAATTCATGCACAAGCCTACTCAGACTCACTGGGCAGCCACAAAACGGCTTCTGCGCTACTTGAAGCAAACCATTTTTCATGGTATTCGACTGACCAGTCATACAAATCCATCTCTCACCACTTTTTCAAATGTTGATTGGGTAGGCAACCTTGACGATCACACATCCACATCAGCGTATATTATCTTTCTTGGCTCCAATCCTGTCTCATGAAGCTCGAAGAAACAACGTGATGTAGCTCGATCTTCAACAGAGGCCGAATACAGGGCTCTTGTAAATGCAGCCTCTGAAACTGTTTGGATACACTCTCTCCTTCAAGAACTTGGGTTCAAACTCAACACTACTCCATCACTATTGTGCGACAATCTTCGAGCCACACATCTTAGTCACAATCTGGTACATCACTTAAGGATGAAACATATCCAAATTAATCTTCACTTTGTTCGCGATCTGGTTCACCGTGGGGCTATTCATGTCCGACATGTCCACACTCAAGATCAACCTGTTGATTTGTTGACAAAGCCTCTCTCCAAGCAACGCATAGAGCATCTGAGAAGCAAAATTGCCCTTGCTAATGGCAGCTTAATTTTGAAGGGGTGTATTAAGATAGTTAATGGCAAAACAGATCCACCAGACTCCTAGCCGAAAATCATGTGTATTAATGCATACAGATAATGCAGCAGCATTCTAGGAAAACAATTGCAAATCATTCTATATTTAACTTACTGTAATTCCTCTATAATTCCTTACATTCAACATACATTGTGTATAAATCTGATCCTCAAAAACAGTAATAAAGTGTGGGAAAATTATGTTGAAGAACTTTGTTATACTTCTCTTTGTTATAATCTGCTTTACGTGATATGTCCTATTCTATGAGTGTTTTGATTATTTGCCTTTGACGGTGATTATGAATGTCAATAAACCAGTTCTAAAAGAATAATCGATGACTTTTTTTATCAATTTTCCACAAACAGAGCTATTAATGAGATCCCAATAAATCAAAGTAACTTAAAAGCAAGACTTATATGTTAGATAATTAGTCAATCTCTTGATTTTAGCAATTCAATTTCTTCTCCTTGACCAAGTTGGCTGGTAACAGGTACCCGACGCTTGGTAAGTAAAAGTGGCTGGTGGTAGATAATTGGTACCCGTAATAGGTTCTCCTTGGTAGATTTAGGAACTCTTCAATGTTTAAATAAATATTTTTTTTCAGATGAAAGACAATGATATTTTAGAGAGATAGACTCTGAAAATAAATATGCTCAAAATATTTAGATTGAAAAGATTATCAACCTGCTCTTTTTAAGAATCCAATGGGTCTTTGTAGCCCATGATTCTTACATTTTGATGGAGAGGAAGACTAAAAAGTCATTTTTTTATACCATTAAAACATTTCTTATGTGTTAAAGAGGGAAAATATCTCTAACTCATTAGAAGAAAAATATTTCTGACTCATCAGAATCTCGTGATTTAATACGAAACCTGAGAACATTGCTAGAGCCACATGCATTTAAACTTAATATTTGACTAAATCTAAGGATAATAAGTCTAATAGCTCGTGATACCCATACATGTGTGGGCTAAATACTTAACTAGGTATGTTTATTTATAAGGTTTATGTATAATTGAGCTCAATAGATGAATGAAAATATATAGAGTTATCACCCAATCTTTTATTTCTTGTTTTAAACATTGATTCTAGACAAACAAAAATAAAATATATATAAAACACGCTCGTAATGACTCATTTAGGATAAGAAATAAAGCCAAATTCTACAGATGCTATATGAAGATTTGATTTCAATGAAATTGTTATCCTCGGAATGACTCATTTATGCAGATCTAATCACTTTCCTCGATCAATACTTTCACAGATCTCTCTCCATTCCCTCCCTGATCCTTAACCCCGCTAAACTGGACTCTCTGCTCTAGACCCTGACCGATTTCCCGCCGACTGCCGTGAGGCCAGAAAGTTTGAGGAGAGAATTCTCAGGCCTTGGTGTTCTTATCATGTCAAATGAGAGACTTTGACAGTGCCTCCATCTTAAAAAATAGAGAGAAGAAAACCCGACAAAATTTATGGTTTCTTTTATCAAGTGGTGGTGTTATGGGAATTTCGAATACTTTGGTATTAACAAATCTATGACATTTGCGGCTTGTCTTTCTCAATATTCTCGTAGGAGAAAAGGAATTATGTTTCTTCCATACAATATCCAATGATCATACCTGTTATCGAATTACAATTGGCTTGGCAAAATTTGGTCTGGTTTTTAGAGGGGGAGTCTTTTTTTTTTTTTATTTAATTACTGTATTCTTCTTTTTTTTTTTGGATCTGCGAGAAAGAAGAAAAGAGATAAAGTTAAAAGAGAATTGTTTTAATTTAATAGGAGCTGCTGAAATAAATTAATGACATAAATGTAATTTACAGGATGTTGATCACAATAAAAATTATATAAATTGCTATCTTACTTGTGTGGAATCCAATGCAGGACTCAACAAGCTTCCATTAACCCTCAGTGCTTGCTCTAATCTTTCCCTCTTCAGCTGACTCCACCATGCCACACGCCAAGCATTCCTGCAGAAGATGGAACACCCCCAAATCTACCTGATAAATTTGGCCCCCAAAATCACAACTCGATTTTCTTTCGGAGAAGAAGCAAATTTTCTTCTTCTTCACAACCAAAACTTTGCCACTGCCGAAGCGATCAATCTTTGCCACCCATGAATCCTTACGAGCGACCCTTGACCCCACATGAGCAGACACTGAGAGATGAGGTTATCTATCTTCACTCTCTCTGGCACCAAGGCCCTCCTGCCCTAAACCCTAACCCTTACGTTTACCCACCCAACCATGTAAATTATTCGTCAAGAAATCTCCATGTATCGAACCCTACATCCTTCAAAAAGACCAACAGACACAAAACCACATACCAAAAGGCCAAGGACAGCAATGTCCCCCCACCAGGGCCAGTACCCAACCCACAACCCGACCCTGGTCCAGAATGGCCTGTCAACCCGCCACAGCCATCTCCTCCTCAATCGGGTTCTGGGTGGCCAGAATTCAAGTCCAACCTGAGCACCTCAGCCCGACCTGTTTCCGAGGTTGACCTGGGCAAGGTTGCTGCAATGCACATGCAGCAAAAGGTTGTAAAGTGTTGCAATCAGTTTTTCGTTAAAAGGTTTGATTTAGATGGCAACGAAGATAACGGATTGGACGAGTTTGATGGGGATGAACACTGTTATTATCACGATAATGATGTTGAAGAGAGTGAAGAATTCAAGTTCCTTTTGAGTTTGTTTGTGGAAAATCAAGAAATTAGAGATTTTTATGAGAAGAACAATGAAAATGGGGATTTTTACTGCTTGATTTGTGGAGGGATAGGAGAGAAAGTAGGGAAAGTATATAGGGGTTGTACAGGCCTTGTTCAGCATGCAAGAACGATTTCGAAAACAAAAAGAAAAGGGGCTCATAGGGCTTTTAGTCACCTTATTTGCAAGGTTCTTGGTTGGGATATTAGTAGGCTTCCTGTGATTGTGTTGAAAGGTGAACCTCTCAGTCGCACATTTGCAAATTCAGGCAGAACTGAGGTATGTAAACAGAAATTGTGTGCTTGTGTGACTCTGTTTGTGTGAATAATATATGTTTTATATTGACTTCAGTGGTGTTTGAGCTTTCTCAAAAGTGTTGTAATCTGGATGGAATGTAATTGTTGCTGTGAAGAATAATATTGGTGCTGCTATTTGCAGAAATATTAATGAGCCATTCGAGTATTAGGTTTCTGATCGATGTGAATGCAGGTGAAATGGTTGTTTGCAAAATTAATTATGCCTGTTTTTATGCGCTATTTGTTTTGTAGAGTCTTATGGAATTTTCTGGAATGTAAGGGTTTTACATGAGGATATTGCTGTTATTTAATTGCTATGTTTGAAGCAAGGTAATGGTAACAAATTGATTGATTCTGATATTGGACTTTCCAGTATGATAGCAAGTAAAGAGGAAGTGTAGATTATTAACTGAGATGATCTTGTTTAAATGGAGATGAAAAATGCTACTACGAATGCGCTTTACCTTTTGTGTGTTCTTTCATGTGATCATGGCTTTAGATCATGTTTATAACAAACTAGATTTTCTCAAAATATTAACTATGTTAATTTGATATGAAAATGATGAAGCTAGGATTATGTTTTTGAATTAAATGGAAACTATACGTAAAGAAAATCACAGTGCCTGTTAAAAAAACAGCTTATTTGCATTATTAATTGCATGTCATGGATGTTATGCTTTTGAGTTGTGTGCCTGAGAAATCATAGCCATGGCAAAGAACATCTCTAGAGTACAAGAGCAAATTGTTCTTAAATCATAGACTTGGCAAAGAACATCTCTAGAGTGCAAGAGCAAATTGTTCTTCGGATGCTTTCTGTAAGTTACAACTTTGCCTCATAATATCAAGACAATGCTTAAGTAGCATTCCCTTTAATTTCTCAAAGAACCTTTTGTATAATGATTTTTCCCCAGCATGGATAAACAAATGGGATTATGATTTCTTCTATGCAAAGACCTCCCATTGCAATTATGCATATCATTTTAGGTGGTTTGTTTTGTGGGGTGTTGAGGATTAGATGTTTTAGCTTTTATATATGGTATCTATTTCTTGTCTGATTTTTTGCTTTGCAGAATTTTTCAGATGAAGGTGATGGTAAAAAAGTACATGAAGATCTCAGTAATGATGTGCCAAACATTGAAGCATATAAAGATGGAGCCACGGAGTGCCTGGTAAGATGGCTGTTCTGCTACTTTGATGTGTAACTACAATATATTGTTTCAGCTTTTTTAGTATGATACCTCATGTTGCTTTGATTCCTTATTTTTCCAAACACTATCCTGTTACTTTATATTGAGTTGCCAAGAGTAATGTTTTTCATACTAGTTCTCTAACATGAACAAATAACTACATGGCTTTCAAAGAAAACTATAGAAGATTTTATCGAGAGAATTTACTGCACAATTAATCCTACCGCATCATTGGGCACCTAGCCATTTAAGCTGGAAAAAGGTCACGGGAATCTACCTTAAAAGAAAGAACCAACTTCTTTATTCTGTAAAATCCATCATTTTGCTGTATTGGCAAAACCTCAAATGCCATTGTTTTTATCATATACCTGCAAGGGCATCTAATGCTTCCTGATAGTCTGCAAGGAGTTTCACTGTATGCCAAGTGTTGGGGAAACATGTATACAACTTGAGAAAGACCATAAAGTGGTTTTCTGCCAATCTCTGAGTTCATTGGCTTATTTCCAAATAAAATGTTTTCTAAAACAGATTTACTAATTGTGTAGCTTTTGAGATATGGTCAATCCATGAATGAGCAGGCTTAATGGGTATTATCTGTGCTAGCTATTGATTTACTCCATTGCTAAAGAAAACGCCATACAGGGATGTGAGCCACCACTGATCTCTGATGTCCAATGGCTTTCCCAAAAGTATGTTGATGAATCTCCATCAATAACTGTAGGGTGGCCCACCTTGAAGACCCGTTGCTCTTCAGAAGCTTCTGCTGAAGAGCTAGAGAGGTTTGCCATGGTGCAGTTGCAGCAGAAAGTTTTGGATGAATGCCAAAATTTCTTAGCAAACCCATCTGGTTCGATTTGTGATGAAGGTGAGGAAGATGGGGATCCAGATGATTGGATGGATGAAGATGGGTCTGATGAATGTGAAGAATTTAAGTTCTTTTTGAGATTGTTCACAGATAGTAATGAACTGAGGAATTATTATGAGAATCATTATGAAGGAGGGGAATTTTGTTGTTTGGTTTGTTGTGCTTTAAAGAAGAAGGGTTGGAAGAAGTTCAAGGGGTGTCTTGGACTCCTTCAGCATACAACTGCAATATCAAGGACAAAGAAGAAGAAGGCGCATAGGGCGTATGCACAGGTTATCTGTAAGGTTCTTGGTTGGGATGTTGATCAGCTTCCGAGAATTGTATTAAAAGGAGAACCTTTAGGGCACTCTTTGGCAAAGTCAGGCATCTTGCAGGTATCTTTTGTCTGTGATGATGAAGGCTCGTTTCTTCTCCTGGCTGTTGTTTAAGTGGTTTGGGGGATAGGCAGGTGTCTTGGGTTTGATTTATAAACAAGATGAAAAAGCCATGCTTTATGTCTATTATATTTGTTGGTTGTTATTCTTGAATTTACAAATACAAATGATCCTTGAGTCATATATTGCAGGGTGAGCCAGAGATAAATGCTGGTTGTGGTGATGAGGACTCAAGTTTTCTTCAGACTGAAACTGTTCATGGTAATGTTAGTGTATCAGCTTCAAGAGAGTATTCTGGTATTCATCAGAAAAATTGTGTGCAGGTGAGTTGCAAGGTTAGCAAACTGTGAAACTTGTGAAGTTTCCATCTTTATATTTGATTATTTCAAAAAGGGAGCAATTACTTAATTGCAGAACACATCAAATGAAGGAATTGTTAATGAACATGGCAATGATCTGGAAAAGGAAAGCATCAAAGCTGATAAATTGAGTTTGGTGGGTTCTAAGGTGAGATGACTGTTCTTTGTGGTCCTTTATGTGATGTTTTCTACTGATGGTTTGCATATGATTTTTTGTTTTCCTGTCACTAAAATATCACTGCACTATAAGTGAAGGATTTGAGGATTTTGCACGTACTATTGAGGAAAGGTAGAGAGGTTAAGTAAATCATAACAAAGGTGGCAATCTAAGCAGGTGATGTGGTTGCTTTATTTAATGGTCACCTGAATGGAGTGTGTTTTCATGAGGTATTGTTAATGGAGAGCATAAAAACAGACTATGAAATTCTCTCCCCAAACTCAACACAACCCACCATCGATTCTTCATCTGCATCCTCCATCTCATAATCATCACTGCATGCCCTGGATGCTTTAATTATTAGTGGCAAATATATCTGTAATGTGTGTGTGTGTGTGTGTGTTTCAAAGTAGAAGTTAACTCTTAAATGCATTGATTTCACTGCCATTTCAGGCTGCAATGTTTCTTTATTATCAGTATAACACATTTATTGCAGGCAAGCTTGAAGGAAAGGGGTGGGAACTATAAAAAGCAAAACATAGCTTTCTGGGTAAACAATCGATGTTGGCCTGAAACCAAACAGTCTCAATCAATGAGGAAAGCGAATCCATTAGAAGAGGGATGTGAAGGTGAAGATCGCTGAAGAAAGTGTTTGACGGTGGGATGATAATCTATTCATTTAAACCAGTCCCAGATGGCTCACATTCTCGCTTGGTTCAGCATCCTCCACTGGGTTCAATCATGGTTTTACTAATTTCCATCTGCAATGCCTTTCAGGAGGATCCAGTTCCAAATTAAATACAAGATTTTTGTGCGAGATCCTACTTTCTGCTCGAACATAATACAGATGGAAGAGATGAAGTAGGTGTACTAGTCTTTTAGTGGTTCTTGTATGAGCAGCCAGGAAGAATTATCTTAGATAGAGCTTTGATGGTTTTCTGTTCAGAAAGTACTGATGTCAAAGAATCAACTCCCCTCACTACCCAAAAAGCAAATATTAAATAAATAAATTGGTATTTTCTTCTCGAAAAGCAAATATGAAATAACAAATTGAAGGGGAGAATTTGCACCAGTATTCCAGTTGCTACTTGTTATTGGAATTGGCAATTGGGATTCAAACATGAAAATGCTCTTCTTGCTGGCTCTAAGAGTAGGCAGTCTTGTGTTTTCTGGCTTGAAAAAATAATAATTTAATATTTTTTTAGTTGTTTTTATATGGTTTTAATATTCTATGTCAAAAATTAAAAAAAATATATTTAAATTAAAAATAACTTTTAAAAATCCCTAAAATTCCAAAGGTTCCAACGAGCCCATTGGTTAAAAAGAAAAGCACGGCTCAAGCCCACGGGTCACTTTGAGTGGGGCCTAATCAGCCTTTCTTGCCACGTAATTCGATTGTTCCTGGTGGGTTGCCCTTCCTCCCCTCTATATAAATAAATGTAAATGGAAGTAAAACCAGTGAGTGTCATCGAAAACCAGATATCCATTACTCACACAGCATAATAATAATAATAATACTAAAAATAATAAATAAAAGAAGATATTATCGTTGATACTAAAAGGAGGAAAGAAAAAATGTCAGGACCAATCTCACAGGACTGGGAGCCGGTGGTGATCCGTAAGAAAGCTCCCAACGCCGCCGCCAAGAAGGATGAGAAGGCCGTCAACGCCGCCCGCCGCGCTGGTGCTGAGATCGAAACCGTCAAAAAATGTATCCATCCCTCTTTTATATTCTCCCCTCCGTGTTGTTTAGATGCTTAATTTAACTCAATCAGTCGATCCAAACAATCTTTTTTTTTTCTTTTTATCTTTTCTGTTATTGATGATGATGATAGTGAAGTTAGGGTTTGTTTCTTTATACAAAAAAATTAAAGGACATTTAATATTTGTTTCGGATCTATCTATGTTCTTATTATTTTGGATTCTATTGTGACACCAAGCAACTGTATATTTTTTTTTTTAGGAATTAGGTTTTCTTTGATAGTTTTATACCTTATTATTATTATTATTATAAATAAGCAAATTAATATATCTTTGTTGTTCCTAATCGAAGACATTCAAAAAACCCTAATCTTATGTTCCAATTCCAAATACACGCTTGCACTTGGGTGCATGGTACGGGAAAGAAAGAAGATAAAGTGAAACATGGCAGCTAGAGTTGATAATGAACTGCGATGATGTTTATTTTTTGTCAACTTAAAATGATTCTATTGTAACGAACTGCAGCAACTGCTGGTACAAACAAGGCCGCTTCTAGCAGCACTTCTTTGAACACAAGGAAGCTCGATGACGAAACAGAGAACCTTACTCGTGAGTATAATAATCCTTTCCTTTTCTGAATTCATGTTTGAAAATATGAATTCATTCATGTAAAACATTCCCTGCATCTCTGATGTCGAATTTACTATTGAATTCTCCATTCCAGTGTCAAATTTGCAAACATGATCTTTCAACTCTGTTTTATACCCGAGACAGTCTTTCTAGAGCTCTCCTAAACTCTGCGTCCGATGTCATTTCATCTCAAGGGAAAGGAGGGGAAGGGGGGTGTTAGTTATTACATCATTGTTACCATTGTTTTGTTTGAGTCTTCATGGTTTCTGTGCTTTTCTTGCTGTTTACAAGTAATGGTAACTGATTTTGCAGTTTCCAATTAGAAGTAATATGCTGATTGATGAGTTTTGAGGATCTTGAGGTTTATTTGTTGATGAGACTTTCTGTTTTAATTTTCAATCAACTTTGCTTGGGTTTAAAATATAGTAGTAGTTAATCTCATCTAGATAAGCCTTTCCTTTTTGACATAGCTGAGGAGAGTTGCTAAAAGAATGTGTATATCTCTATTGCCTCGTTCTTGTCATCGTTTTAGAATTTGACTCTTCATAATGAAAACCCCAAATTTCAGAATTTTTTAGTCATCTTGGGAATCAAAATACAAAAAACAAAACAAGTGATGAAATTAATATCTTATTTATGATTCTATGTGCCAAATAAGCTTCACAAATAAATTCCAGATGCGACTCGCCCACTTGAATTTGATGTGCTCATTTCTTTGATCATCTTCATGTGCAATGTTGTATGAAATGATGACCATGTTTCTCTAAACAAGCCCCCCATGCTTTAGTATTGGGTGTTTTGGCATATTTCTATACCACTTTACATGGTTTTACTTCTTTCCCAAGTTGCTTTCATTTTTTGTTAGATGTTGTGTGATGCTTTCCATTGGAAGAAAAACTTTCTAAAACATTCTGGTCTCCCACAGATGACCGAGTGCCAACTGAACTGAAGAAAGCAATTATGCAGGCTAGAATGGACAAGAAACTTACCCAGGCTCAACTTGCACAGGTCCCTCTCTCTCACTCTCTCACTCTCACATCCGAACTTACTTTAAATTTTAGTTCAGGGCTCGCCTTAAATTTTTTTCCCTCTTGCAGGTGATCAATGAGAAGCCCCAGATAATTCAGGAGTATGAATCTGGAAAAGCCATTCCTAATCAGCAGATTATAGGAAAACTGGAGAGGGCTCTTGGTGTGAAGCTACGGGGAAAGAAGTAGGATTTGAAACACAGCAAGGAGATATAAAGTTGTTCTCTGCTGTCTCTAGTCTTGGAATCGGTGGTGTACATGAACCCTTTCAACCTTTGTTATGGCTCGCTTGTAAGAAACAGTTTATTTGACTGGTGTGATGACTTTGAATTTGGATTTGGATTTGCCCTCTCTGTCTTGGTTCCTCGTGTATTTTTTTGTGCACGAAAGTTTTGGGTTGGTTCAGATTTGCAAGAATTCACTCTCGAAAATGAGATCGCATTGACAGTTTTCCAACAAACAAGGCTTTTACGACATTTTTTTACATAAAAAATAAAAAAAATATCAATTGTAAAAACTGTTATTAACAATAACTAAATATAATTTTGGAAAAGTCGAGAATTGATCTCATGACTATGTTTATTAAAATTAATTTGAGTAGATAGAAATAGGCATATACTTGATTGAGTAAATGTACTTATAAAATAATACATAAATTAGAATAATTTTTTTAAAAAATAAATACAAAAAAATAATAAAAAAACAACTAATATTAAAAAAAATATATAAAAAAATTATAAAATTTTTTAATTTAAATATAAACTATAAAAAGTTACTTTAAAAAATACAAATGTTTTTTTTAAGGTAAAAAATAGAAAAATAAAAAAAGAAGAAGTCAGGAGCCATGGTCTGCCTCATCTAGGAACCACTTGGTCTGCCTCATCCAGGAAAGGCTCGTGTGAGGACCATAATTCTTTTTAATGTAATTATCGTTTGGCCCATTACTTTTTGAAAAACAAAGTAATTAGACGATTTGTCCTTCAATATTCCTTAGATTTCGGTCATTATGATGGATAGAAAAACATATTTTTTTGTTTTTTTTATTTAAAATGTCTAGAAAATATTCTAAATACCTTAACAAATTTATAAATAACTTTAAGAAACTAAAATCATCTCAAAAACCAAAAACCTTCCCGAGCCTAGATCTAGACTTTTAGGCAGTTTCGAGACACAAACTAAAATTCTTTTTGCCAAATGAAACCCTTTGACATAATATTCGACCATTTTGGTAGCAGAAATTAATATCAACATTATTTTTCTTTCTTTATCATTAGAATTCAACGACCTTTTTTTTTCTCCTTTCTCAAACTAAGAGCTAAAAAATAAAAAATAAATAAAATTTGTACCAAAACTGAATTGAAAAAACATTAAGGGGCTGAATATGTATGATTTATAAAGTTTAAAGACTAAATTAAATTTTTTGTATGAATTTTGAACCATCACTCATTTGTGGTGACTTTTCTATTTTGATTTCATGTCTTTTAATTATGTTTTTAGTTAACAAATTTGATTCAATTGTTTTTTAATTAGGCCTAAAAAAAAATATAATAGGACAAAATACGTTAGAGGATCAAATATAAATAAATAAATTAAATAGTAAGTTCATAGTAAAATGTGTGGGAGAGAACCGTGCGCGTGTACACAATGTTTTAGTGACACCTTTTAAATTTACTACTAATAATAATTATTTTATTTAATTTCTAGTTGTTCTTTTTCAATAGAAAATTGAAAGCCATGTTCATTTTTAAAAAATAAAGATAATTTAAAAAAATAAATCAAAAGTTCATCAACATTGATAAAAAAAGCTATAAAAAATTATATTGTTTATATTTTTTTTCTTATTTGAAAAACAGTTGAAAAACTGTGAAGAACTTCTAATTTTTTTTTTTTCAAATCTAGTATAAAAATCTATTGTGATAATAATATAGTTTTGGATGGAAATATTGCATTTGAATATGAAGTTTTAATTATTATTTTAATTTAACTTTTTTTTAAAAGAAATTGGAGTATTATTTTGTCTTTGAATAGCTACTAGTGGGATTGATAATAGAGCCTAAGCATAACGCATAACTCAATCCTTGGAGATTTTCTTTAATCCGTCTATTGGTTAATTTATTCAAAGTCATTTTGAATTTTAGGTTAAATTGAATTTAGTTTTTTAAGTTAGTTTTTTTATGTTAAAAAAAAATCAAGGGTGTCAATTCTATTTTAATTGGTGTTTTTTTTATTGGAACGATAAATCTGTATTCCAGAGTATTTTAGTGTTCTCTAAGGTCATGTATACCCAAAGCACACGCGCATATATAAAATTCAAGATATTAATTTAATATGTTTAGAAAATGAAAAATGCCATTATATTCCATAGAAGCTTCTTCTGAAGCCAATAGCCCTAATCATCAAAGAAACCAGTGGTGGGGCAGCCACATTCCGGCTAAAATACCACCATTGATTAGCCTTACCAGCTACATTTTATTTTTAAAGGTATATTGAACACTTCCTTTTAATTAATTTCATGTAATTTATATTTAATTTATGTTGATTTTATTTTATTGAATGTTAGGGTTTTGAATTAGAAATTACTATAATTGATTTATGTTTAATTAGTATTAACTATGTTATTTAGTGAATTAACAAAATTATGGAGAATAAATGTTAGTGTTGATTTAGTTAAATTATGGATTAGGTTAATTAGATATATTTTTAATTGATAGTTAGGTTATTTTGTTAAATAATCAATTATTTTAGGTTGTTGTTGATTATGAATTAATAAAATTATGTGTTTGCAATGTTACTGTTGATTTAGGTTAAAATATGGATTAGGTTAATTAAATATATTTTTAGTTGATAATTGTTGCAGCTTGATTAACCCCAAAATATTAATAAATTAGAATTGTGTTTTGTTGTGTTATTTGACAGAATACTTGATAATTTAAGAATATTATGCTTCAATGGTAGTATCTCCGACAATAGTATCACTTATAATGGAGAAAGCTATGAATTTCTAATTGTAACATCAGATATGTTCCTTAACAAATTATCAAAAATGTTATATGATCGATTTGGTTAAAATATGTTTGAAACAGAAGTTAAAATTACTTGTAGGATATTGCAAACCGGAGCTAGTCAAACTAATTATGTCGTCGTACCAATTTGTAGTGACAAAAGTGTGAATTTAATGTTTGGGTTTGCAAGGATCTATGAGATTAATATGCCCAAACTCTACTTGAATAGTAGACATAGATGAAATTCTTCCACTATAGAGTTGACCCGGTTTTCAATAAACTTTCAGAGAATCACACAGGCATCACAAATAGTTGGTCTATCTAAGTTAGGTTATAATGCTAGTTGACAAGTTTTGGTGCAGGAAATTGTAATACGAAACCTCAATTGGGCATGACATCTGCTCTATATTGTTGGAAAATTAGTTATTTGTGATTGTGTGAATTGCCATTTTTAGAGGGTTGATGACAAAATAACTTATCACAGGATGTCTATGTTAAAAGAGTTATATATACCATCTACAATTCGTGGGTTGCATATGGCATCTACGACTCGCATATTGCAGATACCAAATGTGACACTCTCAATTGTACTAATTTCCTAAATTATTTTTGCACCTGTGTTATTTTACAAATATTTTTTTAAATGTGCTAACTTACTAGAACACTCGAACACTAATGTGAAATTTCTTTGGCTTTTTCCCTCAATATAATGATGGTAGTTTGCATCGTTATAAAATGAAATATGTTTTATTGATAAATAACAATAAAAGTTATTATTCAGAATGAAACGAATGAAATAAACTCAAAATATATTTTGTCTTGAATTTGGTCGAGAAATCTAAAATGACTGAAGATCTTAATTAAAATTAAATTTATTCTATTTTTTTTATTTTTTTTAAATAATATAAGTATATTGACCATTCGGAGTAAAATGAAACGGAATTGCTAACTATGATACAAGTACCTTTAATTATTTTTTGATTAGAAAAAAATTCTTTTTGTTATTTTGAATTTTAGAAGACAATATAGAAACACAAAACGTGTTATGAAAGCATGTGATATGAAAAAAAAAAAAGAAGAAGTTAATGCACGGAAGATAGTTTGCGATATTCCAACAAAAAGATTGAAGTTATTAAGTTCATTTTGATTGAAAACTTTGGATAAATTATGCTATAATTGGGGTAAAGACATTCTTAATCTCACGGAGATAAAGAATTACAATATATATTAAAATACCTAGGTAAAATGCTATAGAAATCCACATTAACCCCTTTTTTTTAATTTTTCCTTAATGTTTTTTTCAATTACAGCCTTTTATGCTTAAATTAATAATTAGTTTATTAAAATTTATTAAGAAAAAAGAAAATTAAAAAAAAGACTAAATTATAAAATAAAAAAAAATCATATGATAAATCTCAAATTCTTAATGTCAATTGGTTCCATTCAACAATGAGAGTTCAATAAGTAAATTTTATAGTATTCAAGAAATAACTGGTGATATTTTATTAACCCACCTTTAAAAAAGAAACAAATACAAAAAAGAAAGAGAAAATAAAACTCATGAATCATAAAAACTGATAAAAATATCCCCACCTAGTATTCATCTTTTCTATTTATATTTATTGGTTTTTTTCATGTGAGCACAAGAAGTAAATAATCAGATATCGCTATTTATTTTTTGAGTACTATAAAATCTTTTGTTTGATAGTAACAGTTTTGAACCTTCACCTTGCTTGATAAAGCAGATACGGATGGAGAAATTTTTTTTTTTTGTTGGTTGTAATAATTTTTTATTTTTTATTTTTTATTTTTAGGCCATGTTTATAATAAAATCATAATTTAGATAATCATTAAACATTAAATATAAGTGATTAAACTTTTAAGAATAGGTATGAGAAAAATTAATGAAACAAATATAGTTATAATTGTTGATATGGAAGATCAACAAAGTACAAAAACCACAATCGATCTACAAACTTAATGAACATCATCTTAACCTTTAAGGAGTACATTTTTAAATTTAAAAAGGCATACCTCTGAGGAACTAACAAAAAAATGGTGGTACGAAATTCAATTTAGAGTGTGTTTGGTATTGAGGTTGCTGTTGTGGTTGTGGTTTTAAAAAAATTGTTTTATAAAAAGTATTTTTAGTTGAGGTTGATTTGAAAAAATAGGTGTTTGGTTAAAACTATGGTTGAAATTGAGGTTGAATAAAAAGTAGTTTAATGTGTTTGGTTAAAAAAATGCTTTTCAAATTGAGGTTATATATATATATATATATATATATATATATATATATATGAATGATTTTTAATTTAAATATTGTAGATTTAACTACTGTTATTACATCATGAAATAAATAATATTGATATCAAATATTTTTTATTATTCCAT
>Ga0325411_1001766_pt1 | contig 24165 bp, 15 predicted proteins | sample PopdelMetagenome_13_FD_206181 | JGI IMG/M metagenome (GOLD analysis project Ga0325411, IMG submission 206181) | Populus deltoides microbial communities from Bellville, Georgia, United States - Xylem-PdIQD-R4 | ecosystem: Host-associated > Plants > Phyllosphere > Stem > Wood/Secondary xylem... | reverse complement strand
CTTCATTTTTAAACTTGATTCGGCATATACTTGGACAATGAGATTCTCACAGGCTTGATTTATTAAAAAACTACTCCCTCCAGCCTCTCGTACAAGAATCTAAAATTCTAATTACAAAGTCTGAACCTTAACAGATACCAGTCCCTGAATGTCAATGCTCACACATTAAACTAACTCCCTCCAGTAGAACTAGTGAATTTTCACTTTAACATCCTTTTTCTAGTTCTGTCCAATTTTTCCAACTTCATTGCAAATTTTATATATATGTGGGTGTGTGTGTGTGTGTGTGTGTTCCTTTCTGCATCATGGAACTAAATAAAACCCTGGTTTCCTTTATTTTTTTTCAGAGATCACTAAAGGGGAGAGGCGTAACAGGTTTTAGCAGTGTGATTTTTACAACAGCGATTGGGTAGAGAAAAAATTCTTCTGGTATATTTTTTTTGGTTTTTCAATTAGCCCTACAAAGGGTGTTTTAGGTTTACATGGTAAATAACCGACACACATCACCACAATTTTATGGAACGCATAGCACCCATTTCGTAAACTAGCTTCGGATGATAAAAAAAACTAAAGTTTCACTCCCGCACAATTATTGGTGAATATTTAAGCTGAAGAAAAGGATGGAATGATGAAAAAATTTGTCATGAAACTAGAGTTCAAGATCTGATTATGCATTCCTAACAGGTATCATGAGTGCGCATTGTCTAATTGTAGGAACTAAAAATGACATTTAAACCACAAACCCAGTGCCCTTAATATTTAAGCTGAAGAAAAAGGATGGAATGATGAAAAAATTTGTCATGAAACTAGAGTTCAAGATCTAATTATGCATACGAGTGAGCGTTGTCTAATTTTAGGAACTAAAAATGTCATTTAAACCACAAACCCAGTGCCCTTAACAGAGAGACTCGGAAGAAAATAATAACACAACTTTATGCTTGCCTTATCTAGGAGACTGGAGATTTCTGTAGCAGGCAAACTGACAGCAGCAAAAATAATTGTGCCAAGTTTCCTCATCTCTGTGCTTGGTGGAGTGTATTCTCCCTTGATGATATTCTGTAGCTGTTCTGACACTTGCTTTACTGCAGACTCAAATGGAACCTGGATGGATATAAATTATGAAGAAATTAATTAGTGCACTAGGTATTTCATTGGAGCTTGAGTTCTGTCCTAGAAGGTGAGGCGGATGGTGATTTCCAGTCAATAATATTTGGCGACCCAACAAAGATAACAAGCACAGATGAAATAGAAGATGCAAACCTGAATGGAATTCAGGTGCTCAGCACTACCAATTAAAACCTCACGCAATTGTTTCTCCCACTTAACCCACTCCTTTCCATATGAACCCTTGGTGGATTCCAATCTAAGCACAGAACAAACAAAAAAAATGTAACTATCCTCACTCAAAATGAGATAACTGTTGAAAATATTTTTGAATAGATGCTTATTATGTACTTTCTATTGCACATTAGATACACTAAAAAGTAGAGTCTAATTGAGGTCACCTGTCATTATTATAATGATGACAACTAATAATGATGCTAGAAGCCCTTTGGTAATAATTGACAGAAGTAGTGACGTGAATGCTGTGATAACTACAGCATCAGGCAAAAATAGGAACTCTTCACCAGAGAATGAAAGACAGTTTTTACTCTTACGTAGTTTATTAATTCTGTTTACTGATAATGGAGTATTGGTCAACACTAAGTCTTCCGGATAAAATAGTGATAACTCATTGTAATCAACAACAAATAAGAGTTCAATGCGATGATTGTCTAAATTGGTGCAAGAGGAGTTGCTAGAATAGATGAGACAACACCGGATAAGATTCTGAAAAAGTGGTGTTGGGGAACAAGGGTGGGGTGCTAACAACTAGAAGAAACTAATTTGCAGAAAAGATTTATTGGTGTTTAAGTAGTACACGTAAAAATCAAATGAATTTATACTTTGTTTTTAATTCATTATTCTATTCCAAGCAACTTGGCAAAAAGAAGAGTTCTGTCTCTTAATGCTCAGTTTTTCTTATTATAGGTTTCAGTTAGAAATTCCATGATGCATGCATCTAAGAGGAGCAATGAGTAATATAAATGCATGCCATGCCTCAAAGCCTCAAATAGATCCTACTATGCATAACATAAAGCAAACTATCTGGGCATTATACAAATTATAGATGCACACCTTCCATGTGCATTAGTATGCAGTCTGTATAAATTTATCCCCTCTTCTAGAATCAATCTCACTGGATCTGGCAGAGAACTCCTGCAAATGAAAAGGCAAAAAACCAAACAAAAGATTCAACATTCAAAGTACAGGAAGTAAATGAAACTAAAATAACTGTAAAACAAACACAAACACAGGGGAACACAAAAATGGGGAAAACAATAAAAAGAGCCTGCATCTGTAATTGTCTCTAAAAAAATATGAAATCATTAATGTATTGAAAACCCACTCTTGGAGATGTCACGAAGCTGGGCTACTTGTGAAAATCTTATGCCAACTCCAATCCATCTTAAGACCTCTGATTGAGACATTGCATTCCAGTGCAAAATTGTATTTCACCATTTTTCTATTTCCACGGTTCCATTAGTTTCAAATGTCAACATGCTACATAGACATGAAACTACTGCACTCTTCATGCTTATGGATATTTAGCTTTCTAATTCATTTAAGTTTGTGCAATTAGATTTCTTCTCATTCACAATTTACTGTTAAATATAGACAGAGGTACAATCAAAGGACAGTTTGTTTTCTGGTGTTGTTATTCAAGGCTTGTCAAGATTGGGTCAAATATAATTCGGTCAGCACATACTGACTGGCCAGGCATTGTCCACAATGTTAGCATGATAGTAGTTCACATATCCATGTTATATTGTAGGTCAGATTAAAATTTATTTTGAAAATAACAAAAAATGTTTAAGACATAGAGAACTATTTGGTATTATTATTAAATTTAGCCCAACAGTTCAACCTTGCAAGCTCCTGGCCCAATTCATTGCCTAACCCGGGTTTAAAATTAAATCGTGTTGGAGTTTTTCTAATGTGACCTAGTTAACTTGGCCGATCTAAAAACATCCCGACTAGTAAAAAAATCCAAGGGTGAAATTGAAAAAAAAACAAAATTGACAGAAAAAACCCTATCACCTAGCTCGAGTTTAAAATTAAATTGTGTGGGAGTCTTCTTGACGTTACCCAACTGACTTGGCTAGTCTAAAAACAACTCAGTTGACTAGTAAAAAGGTTGAGGATAAAATTTTTAATTGGGTGCAAAGCACCTACTTTAATTGGGTGCAATGGACCTACTTTATTGTTCATCTAAATGTAAAGCAAGTTCTTTTATATGGACCTACTTTATGCCGCAAGGCTCGATAATATTTTTTGCTTAAAACATGAAGTTTAAGAGTCGCAAACGCTTTTGAAATAAGGAAGAAAAATTGTGACTCAAGTCATGGACCCAACTAGGTCAAATAAGTTGGTTTTATTTTAATTATATAATAAAATAATAGACAACGACACCAAATAGATAAAGTGAAAAAAATAATTACAATAACTTCGAAAAAGGATGTAACTCAACTCCCAGCCAATTAAATACGGAAAAACAAAAATGGGTAGACCCGAGTTAGCATAACAAATTTGTAACCTAGGTAACAAAAGTCGAGTCAACCCGGGTTAATCATCCAAACTTGAAATCCAAATCATGAGAACATGATAGCCTAATAGAAAAGGAAACGAGAAAAATCACAAAGCTCGTTCTTTTCATAAAATCAATGTTGAATAATGAAATAAAAAATGAAAATCGGTAAAACAAAAAAACAAAAAAAAGGGATACCAACCCTAATTAACCCTTTAAATCCATGACACGGCTTATTAGACTGGAAGTGACCTATCTAGAAAAACCATGAAGTTCAATTCTTAACTAATCAAATATTGAAGGATGAAATTGGAAAAAAAAAATCAATAATACAAAAGAACCCAAAAAAAAAGAGCAATTAAAAAGATAGGGATCAAATTGAAATAAAAATAAATAAATTGGAAGACAAGTATAAATGTTTTATTGGACAGTGAAATTGAAAAGAAAAATCAATTTGATAAAGACCCAAAAAATAATCTAAAGAATGAGAACTAAATTGAAAAAAAAAATATCACAAATTAGGATTAAATGATGAAATTGAATACAAATTTTGAATGTCCAGCACAAATTTCAAGGGGAGAGGAGGGAAAAAGAAAAGCACCTCCAACAATAAACCGTTCCACCACTGCTTTCACACACCATCCTAATAGGAATAAGACTCTACAACAATTCTAATGACATAACAAAAGAAAGTTTTTGCTGCTGGTTAACATTGCATGCGCCACCACAAAACCATGGGGGCCTCCCACATGCTAGCAGATAGGTTATAAACGCCATCCACTTTTGGTTGTTTAATTATAGTTTATATTTATTAAAACATTAAATTACCCCTCAATCAACTTGATTATAAATTACCCCTCAAACAGGTTGAAAATACAAAAAAACCTCTTTTTCTAGTTTTAAAAATTTTGCTTTCAATAATATTTTAGTCATTTTACTATACTTTAGAATTGTGAAAAGACCAAGTAGTCTCCCAATCTAATAATGATTAATGAACCTTGTGAAAAGACAACACTGTCCATGATAGCCAATTCAATGATTTTTTGTGTGAAGAGCAAAACCATCATTAAACTATTACACTGAACGTTAATCTCTCTCAATGTGAACAGTGTTTTTCCCTCCCACATTAGTTTTTGTTAATTTAGAATTCTAGACTCTTTACTTCAACTGCAAGTATAGAGGACTCTGCTTATGCATCACAAGAGGAAAGTGAAACATTTGCATGTTTGATACGAGTATAGAGATAGGCTACATAGGTACTGCAAGATATTAATATGTAATTTTGTTAGTGTTTTTTTCCAACAAGAGAAGTATATGCTTGATATTTGTGTACTCTAGTGCATAGAGGTCACCTGGTCTGTAAAGAATTTTCTGCATTTATCAAGGCACTTAGTTTTTCTGTTATTGTACTAAACTAGCTAGCTATCTGCCATTGAGATGTAAATTGTAATGGATTTTTAACTTCTTGGGCAAACCTTGAAAATGATGATCACTTACCACATGAAAGACAAATGAATTAAAGCACATGCTTTGAGCTGGAGTTGCTGATTCTTTATAAAAATAATGCAATTTTTACAACAGATTATTTTTAACATGAAAATTATGCGAGAATTATATGTCTGATTCTAATCATGAGGATGATAACTTAGAAGAATGAAACCACTGGACATTCATTATAGGAAGATGGTGCATGCCTAAGGGCACAAGACATTGAGTTATGAACAAACTGGGAGAACCTCACTTCTAAAAAGAAAATACTTGAGATTAGAGCAGTGACCTTAATAATAGAAGTGAGATACAGAAAAGAAAAGAAAGAACCAGAATTTGAAAGATGAGATAATTAACAATATAGGAGAATCCAAATATCTCACATTCAAGTTTTCTTACCTATCTGGTCTCAACAATGGCATCTTGACAAGAGAGCCAAAACGTTCTATTAGTTCACTCTCAAACTCTGTGCGGTTCTGAAAAAGAGAAAGGAGAAGATGATAAAAAAAAGATGATTCAAATGCTGGAACACCTGGAGGCCAGACCACGCCAACATAAGACAATACCTTGCCATCATAAAGGTGATAAAACATAAGCAGCACAAAACCAGCATTTGGAGATGATTTGTCCAAATTCCCCTTTAAAAGTCCAAAGCAAAGAGGAACGTGTTAAAAAGATGAGAGACAATATTTTACATTTGGGTCTGGTAAATTTACCAACCAAAGGAGTATAAATGGCATGTACCGGATGATTAACACGTTGAAGTACACGGAACATGAAAACAGCTAATGCATCAAGAGAAAATGGATTTGAATCTGTCCCTGAAAAGTAAACAGTGAGGAAAAAACATTAATCACTGACAAAAAGAAATTATTAGTTAAATACAAACAATATGAAAAATAAATTACAATGAAAAATCAAAAGCAAAGATTACAACTTTCAATCTGATTGCTTAGGTTTATATGTAAAGTGAGGTGAGATTTGAGAGGATCTGATAACCGAGTAATCTAAGTTGGTGCCTTCCAGCTTATATAAAGTATAAGCTTATAAACATGAAAATTACATTGAAGTCCCTGACTGATATACTTTCATTCCTGATCAAGTTGAATCGACCATTTGAAAGTAATACTCGAAGAAGATTAGGAGTATTGAAGCACTTGAATGTCCTAGTTTATTGAAAACATGTATGACAGTGAAGTATTGTAGCTGATACACAGAGCAAAGTTAAAGGTGCAGAGCCCATTTTACATGAACTTGATGAGATTCACTGCAATTTGTATTTCTAGGTAAATGGCTAGCACAAATATTGAAAATTTTATTATCTTCAAAAGAAAAATTTATAAGTTTGAGCAAGCATTCATTATAAAAGAACTAAAAGCTACGAAGAATGAAAAAACAAGACTAGTTTTTATTTTCTTTCATAGTAGGCTAGAGCACAAGATGCTCCACTCAATAAAACAACAAACCAAAAACACAAAAAAAATGCTTCCGCGGGCCATACCAGAGCTTCAATCAGTTGCAATGATTTATCCTAGACATGAAGGCATTTAACGTTCTAAAAACTAGAATCTTTCTAAAAGGAAGAACATGCATATAACCATATCAGTGGAGAGCTTTCTAAATGTGCGGTTTTAACCAAGAATTCAATGCGCATTCTGATTTCACAGCTTTGTAGTCTTAAAAATGAAATTCACCAAACCATCATGAGAAACAATAGCAGCCCACTAAGAATACAATTACAAATAAGCATCCAGCTAAATCTTTACCAGTGAATAATGACAGAGAAATGCTTTGAAGTCTTACTATTCACTACAGATGGAATGCAAAAATTAAGATAATTGGTACAAGAGGGAACGGTAACCTTCTGAATCAGGTATGACCGGAACAGCAGTGGCTTGGGTGCTCCGGCACATGCCTTCGATCTGAACAATAGAAAAGCCTATCATAAGACATGCATGTCATTTGAAATTCAATTAACAAAGAATCCAGTCATCGGTTCAGCAACTCTCTCTCTCAGAGGCGCAAAAATATACTAATATAGGAACCAACAAGATACTGCCCATCTATGCAGGAAAAGAAACAGGCAGTAAGATCACTAACTAAAGATTATCTGAACTAAATGCAATGTAAATTATCTATGAAGTCTAAGCACTCTCCGTAACAGAGTTGAGCAAACTCTTCCTCAAATGTTCTTCATTTGCCCATCCAACACAACTCAAGGTATTGTTTTGCTAAAAATGCACAGCTTGGTGTGTCTTTTTTCCTGTACAAAAAGCACGACCACTCCAAGCACTAACTCTCAATCAACTGACTCTGCCGTACCCAATGACAACTCAGTAGTCCCATATACCACAACTTATACAAGCTTATGTACTTTGCAGAGTAAAAGCAAATGATTAACAAATGAACTTGGAGCATAAAATACTTATTCACATATATGTTAGTACTTTGAATATTATCTAGACTCAAGAGTTCTCCCTAAGTTGTAGATTATCTAAATGGAGCTTTAGTCCTCCATATAGAATTCCAAGGAAAGTTGGGTCCTTCATAAACACCTTCAAATATCAACAAAGCCTGTAACAAAATTTAACACTGGACTTTGCCACCTTCAGTAAAGTTGCAAATCACCTTCTTATTCTATTCCACATTACCCTTGGTGCTAATGATTAATTCAAAGAATTTCTACAAAAGATTCCATCTCTAAACATGGTGCAATCCTGCCAAAAGCTACTTTTAAATAGGCAAAGCCACAATCTCAAAAGAAAAACTCCATATAACATCTTTGTCTCCAGCCAACTGAAATGTTCAGGAAACTACATCTTCAAAGATTCTTCCCACACCATCGTGCATGCCAAAACAAAATAGCACCCTCTTTGCCAGCTCAAAAATAACAAAGGATGAAACTGCTTCCATCCTTTTCCACTAAATTTTTGTAATCAAGTTAAATCAGATTACCTGTCTCCAAACCTCTTCATTGGGTGCATTTTTGTCTGCAAGTATTACAGAGTATGGTTTTTTCCGCCGCTCATCAGCAATCTTCTGCCAGTACTTTCCTGTTGAAAGCAATGAAATATAAATTAATAAGTATACAAGTAAAAAAGCAAACCTTTAAGAATGATGGTTAAAATATTGGAAATTAAAGAGAATGCTATAACCATGAACAAAGAGAAGCAACCATAGCAATCAACTAAAGGTTAAGATATTGTATTCTTATTAGGAAATTCAAGCTCATTTCCCTCCATAATCATCCATTTTGGAAAACTAATGTTCCAAGAGCAATTTTTCCTTCAGACATCTGGACCTTTAATAATTCCATAATAACAAAGAATACTTTTAGTAAAATAAAGTATTGGTCATTTAATTTATGAAAGTATGCTTCTTTTGCAGTAGTTTTGAAGAATATAGACTGGAACTCTTGTATCTTGGAATGCCTCTCTGAAAGCAACTATTGTGGACAGGATGGACTTTTGACCTATTTGCATGGTTCTGCTTTCAGGGCATTTAGATTAAGCTCTTTAATGTATCTTCTGTCAGATGGGTTTACCCTGTTGTATTGATTGTCTTGTTTTTTCCTTCTCTGATTTCTTTTTCCCTGTTCTGGAAAATATCTTATCTTACACGTAATTGATGCTTCCTTCCATAATATTAACTTACTGTTATCCAAACTAAAACTCACCACCTCTCAAATTTTTGAAACTTTTTTTTTTTTTAAAAAAAGGAATCACAAATAATATCAGATTTTGGGGGTATAAATTTACATTAACGCATTCATGCTAGAAGGATTTCCAAGCAGCTGTGACAGAAGTTTTGAAATCAAGAAGATCTTACCACATGATCTCTCCCCATGATTGGGGATACACCTAAGGGAGGATTGAATTGATGCTAAATTCTGGTTAGTTTACAAAAATTATAATGTAGAACAATTAATTACAATGTTTTAAGATAGAAGAAAATTGTATTAATAGAGAAAGGAATTGCAAAATCTTGATGGAGAATAAGCCATCCTTCCAAATAAAAAAGCAAAGCAAATATCATAAACAAACAGCCCAATCCCACTGAATATCAACTGAAGGAAAATTTGCTCAAAATCAAATACCTTTAATAAGGTCACCCATCACACTATGAACCGGGCGATCATCTCCAAGACCTCCAGGGGCATTTAGTAATTCCTTGCAAAGTGCAGACTTAGCGCATCCTGGAATTCCTGGAAACGGAAATTCAAAAGCATACAACAAAGTGAACCCTCACTATGAGAGAATAAAGAAGCAATCTCAATAGAAGTTACAGAGTACAAATGAAAGGGATTGCATGCAATGAAGGTAAACATCAAGTTTCATTCAAAAGATTCTCAATGAAAGACAATGGTTTTGAATTGCAGACACCATATTGCGAATGAGTCATTAACAAATTTTAGCAATGGTCTCTAAAATAAGGATTTAAAAGAAATTTCACTAAAGAATGTATGATAATTTAGACAAGCATGCAGTATAATTTGCAAGAAAAGCATGCACTCCTTAACTTATTACATGAACAATAATTTAACAATTAATACATTAAAAGCTGGGTATCTTAGGCAACAGTGATGGAGGTGCCCAGATGTCAACAAAGGACTGGGTGAAAGAAGAGCACAACAGCTGGATAACACCTATTTCATGAAAAATTACAATTTGATCCCTATACCTTCATATTTATTACATTCAGGTTACTATGTTTGTAATTTCTTCAATAAGAATCTTAAAATTAAAAAAATAAATATGACCCTAGCGATTGAATAGTTAGAAATTAATGGAATTCCTATTTTTAATTCAAATACAAAAAAATGTATTCATAATTTTTTTATTCAAGTGCAGCTAAAGTCAAGTTAATGAAATTTTTAAAACCTAAAAATTAAACATTAGCCCATGCACTTCATAAACTTGCTCTTGGAATCCTTGCATTCAAATACAGAAAATTGTATTCATAATTTTTTATTCAAGTGCAGCTAAAGTTGAGTTCATGAAATTTTTAAGACTTAAAAATTAAACAATAGCCCATGCACTTTATAAACTTGCTCCAGAATCCTTGAACTCAAAACTAAGGTCCTTCTTCAAGAACACAAGTTTCAAATTCTCAAAAAATGTCTGAGGTTCTTATGTGGGATTCAAATAGGACTACAGTTTTGGAAAAATTAAACTGTTTGGCGCCTGAGTTTAGGTTCTAGAAGCATCAGATTCAAAATTTAACCATATGCCGAAACATCAGGTACTAAGAAAATAATTTACTGATAATAATAATAATTGTACATAAATCCCAACAACCTAAGACAGTAAGATTTTACAACTATGATGCACGGAACATAAACTGTAACCGTAAGAAAATGATATAATGATTGAGACATTTAAGTGTAACAGCAATGAAGCATGTCAACAGCTAGAAATGTATACCAGGTTCTAATGTAACAGGATTGCAAAATCCTCACACATAACAATGTTAATTACTATCAAATTCCACATATACAATACAATTACTTCTATATTTGAAAGTTGAATTTTCTAAAGTATACAGTTTTCTAACATGAAATGGAAATTAAAACACCAAGAACTTCAGTGAAATTGCTTAGCTCCTGACATTTAACTTAAAGAGCTACACAAGGATAGCTCCATATTGAAAAAATATAGAGAGACGTAAAACTAGAAAACTAACAATATCATGATAAATTTCTTTTAATTGCCTCCAAGATATTCAAAACTATAAAGTTGTGAAAAATCAGTGGAAATCCCATTGATCTCCTATTAGCTAAATAAGTGGTCCCCATAAGTTACCACAAAAAATTGTACTGCATGCTAAACATCTAATAGGGAGGTATGTTTACCTGGAAAGAAGACAATCAAACCCTTATCCTTTTGAACAGTTTCCATGAATGAGGAAATAGGACTTGGGGACACCACCTCCTTATCCATCTCAAGATCACCCTCTTTGTCCCTACCTCCTTCTATGATGGCCATGAAATCTTCCGCCCTAACAAAGCTTCCAGCAGATCCTATCAAAACTTGGTTCTCTGGACTTCGGCTTGCATATTGTTCAAGGAAAGATTCAGCCTCAGTCAGGTATATTGAAGATGACAACTGCTTCTTTCCACATTTTCTTCGTATGTATACAGCCCTGAACATTGAGGGAGAGATTCTATTCACCAATCATGTATACCAGGTATGAAAAGAATAAGCTGCATCAGGGATTACAGGGTACTTCTCACAGTACCATTCATCTAGCATCTTGCTGAGTTCTTGCTGTTTTCCTGCTGAAGTTCCCCAGATTTTCATCTGCCTGTAAAATATATAGAATAGATTTTTGGTGAACAATCTGGGGATGAAACTTTAAAATTTAAATTTATGGCAGTACAAACAGAAGCAGCAACAAAAACAACCAAGCCTCAATCCCAAACTAGTTGGGGTAGGCTATATGCATCCTTTTGCACCATTCTGCACGATCACAATCCAAATCCGTATTATGATGTTTAGTAAGTCATACCATTCAGAATTGCATGAAACAGTTGCGCTGAACATAGCTGTATTATAATAAAGAAGCTATTACAATCATGCATAGCAGTAAATGGCTAACAATGATTATAACTAGAGAAGTATGACTGAGGAATGAAGAGAGTAAGATTCTCATTGGTACATATTCTGAAAGAAATATTAGTTTCCCGCACCATAGGAATTTCTGATGCAGCAAGCTCAAACCATGAAGACAAATGGGCCCAAATCTTTAAGAATTCAATTGAATCCAAAAGATTTTGACAGCAATTAACTATATTTTTAATGCAAATTACATATGGGAGCATATGCACTTGCAAAGTTTCCAGCACAAAGTACAGCAAATTAGAACAAAACTAACCTTAGATAGTATGCCTTGTAGGCAGATGGGCCATCCTTGAAAAGAGTTGACAAGCCATTGCGGATCAAAAAGGTTCTCAACTGCATTAAAAGAAAGAAAGAAAACAAGATTCAGATGCACATCACAATTGAGATCACGTTAAGCCAATAGAACTCTAAATCATTATTCAGTTCTCCTCCAGTCAGTACCATATTGCTTAAATAAGCTTACAAATTCTACATGAATCCACATGTCCACAAATATAGCAGATTTACATTTACTTGTGGAAAATTTAATTATCAAGAACATCATTTTTTTTTCAGTATAGATTAGAAAAGTTTGATTCTTCAAGTTTTACTGAAAAAAAAAATGGAGAAATATTTAAAGAGATTTTCCATATATCCCTTTTTTTAAGGACACGCTGAGCCTGTTTGGTTCATCTTTCCTAATCTCTCTTCATCTTTTCTTATTTTCAATGCAGATTTAAATGCGGGCACTGTTTCCTAAATTGGAAAACATTCATTAATAATGTTTTCTTATTTTTTTTATGCTTGAATAAATTTAAAGTAGAGATGAAAGGTACAAAATTGTTCTTGAAAAGTAAAGGCACCATATTAGTATTAAGCCAATTTAAAAAAGAAAAGCAACTTCATAAAATACAAAGAAAATAACCAGAAAGGAGAAGTGCATTGAGGAGAAAGGGGGAAAATTACTAAAATTGAATTGATAAATTCTACGCTTTTTGTAGAGGAATAATTGAGCTATTCTGTAAGTTTTATAAATTAAAAAAAAAAATGTTTGTAGAAATCCTTGTGATAATCTATCTGTTTTAAAAAAATTAAACAAACAAATGCAGCACTTAACAAAAATATATAATTAAAAGCATCATTGCTTTGCAAGTTTCTAACCTCCAAACATGAACAAAACTTTTATACTTTCTGATTCAATTTAAATCAAATAAAAATATGTTGAAGAGCACATACCTTGTATGTAAGAAATTTCAGTTTGATCATCAAATTTGCATCATCATCAGCTAAACCATCTTTTGCTCTATCATTAACATTTCCATCTATGTTGTTGTTTTTTGCAATTTCAGCAGCTCTCTCCTTATTAGCCTTGAATAAGTTAATATCAACAAAAAACCCTACATCCATAAAAAGGTGTTAGAAGTACTGTGCATAACTCATAAGCTCCCGCTTCCCATTTTCCCCCACCCCTCTAAAAACCCAACAGATCCACATGAGAAATAGAGTGTGTGTGTGTGATAACATTTCATATAATATAGAGATTTTTATAAGTATCAACCAGACATTTGTCCCCTTTCATTGATTCATTTCAGTTATTGAGCATAACAAATTGGCAATGGGGCTTATAAATATAAAATTGCATCTTGATTAACTCATGTATTTCTCGGCCTTTATACTGTTTGGAACATCCAAGTTTGCACCGTCAATTATGTTATATTCTCTAATATGTCTTGGGAAACATTTGAGTACTTTGCTTCACATCCAAACAATGCTTAAATCACTATCAGATAGCATTTTTACAAAAATGCAACTCATCAAACATTTCCAAATACAAGACTTCATATAAGCATAATAATAAAAGATGCGTATTACAACTGAAATTTTGGAATGCAACCTAAAGTTAAATCGTCCTTATTCACAAGATTCAAGAGTTTTACCTCGGTATAATGGCCATAATCCCGGCTTGTACCTACAGCATGGAAATCGTTTAATTAGGCAGCATGGATAATAAGATAAAAGCAAACATTATTTGTGAAAAACTAATGATCTTAAAACAAGAATTTAGATTGTATGTTCAAACAAAAACCTCATCTCTTTTTGATATCGCCGAAAAGCAGAATCACTGTGGACATGAATGACCAATTTATAGAAAAGATTGTCAACAGATACAGAACCGATTTTGTGGAAGTTATGATAGCATTTAAAAGCAGCTGGTAAACGCCTTTCTCTCATCAAACGAATCATTTCCTAGATCAATCAAGAATTAAAATTACAACTTCAGAAACCAGTACCATATGCAGCTTTTTAACACAATATTGGCTCCACAAAAAAGTTCAATTAATTCACAAACCATGATAGCAGTCAACAATGTCCCGAAGGATTGCATTATTTTGAGAGCATGAAAATTAATTATGAAGCAACATTTTATAATAATATTGAATGGCCTCACCTGCAACTTTGTGGTAGAAAAATCAGAAGGGTGAGCTTGTAAAAATTTTGAGACAACAGATCTGTCGGCATTTTTTGAATGACTATCACCAGATTCAACCCCAAACCAGTCTGAAAAGTTAGGGCAAAATGAAGAGCCAACACTCTGAAGGAGGGCTTTTATTTGCTGCAGCAGTGTTTCACAAATCAAACAGCAATGCATTCAATTAAGTTACTTTTACAATCTAATTTTCTAAAGCAAATATAATGCTTTTTTTTTTCAGGTTGAATATAACTCTGACTCACCTGTTTTTCATCTGACCTATTTGCAGCACAGATTTCCCTTAGACTTGGCCCCAGGTCAAGGCCAGCTGGAGTATAAAACCAAATTAGATGTAATTCCGAAATATCAAAAAGTGAGTTTCATTGATTGTGTCTGTGCAGTGATCACAAGGGTAGAGAAGGGGAAGGGAGGGCATTGCATTGACCTTTCAACAAAGTCACAAAAAATGGTGAACCAATAAATGAGGATAGGCATGGGTCCATTACAAGCATTTTATGTCTATACACGTCTCCAAATGCACATCAAAAACTGGAGGGACCATAGTAGGATACACAAGTATCATCTAAATGAAAAATATTATGGGCTCGTCAACTTCAAAAAGTAGAACAGTAAGTAAATCAAAAGATGACTAAGAGTCTCCAAATGACCATAAAAAATAAAAAGAGATGGGAACACAATACACAAGGCAAAGCATCATACCTCCCTCAACTGGTGGAGGAGGATATTCTCTCAATACCTCCTCCATGTGCTTTGAGCTCTCATGACCAACAATACGAGCCACAAGACCCTCCAAAATTTCACCCTGCACTTTTATATGGTCTATTGAACCTGGATAACCATAAAAGCTGATTACTGCTATCAATATCTTAAGTTGGTTAAATTACATTTTCAACTCTCATTGATTATGACGTAACTTAAAAGCATGAAAATAGATGTTTGTTCTGAATTATCAATAATTGATTCTGAGCACAAGCACACCTCACCCTTCCATCCCAACAGTGCATAGATTTTATGTATACCATTCACCTTTTCATCTGTTGTTAAAAAATTATGTTGTTTCCCACAACCATCCCTCATCCACAATTTCATGACAGTGGAAAACAGAGAAATTTCAAAAATCCCTGACTTTATTAGTTCACGTATAATTCAATAATCTAAAATCACAACATAATTGAAGCACATTCTACTTTAAAACTCCACCTGGCACAGATATATCAGCAACTTCATCAAGAGCCCTACATACAGTTGTTGCCAATCCTTCCTCACACAATGCATCATAGGCCACAAAAAAGGATGTCACTGATTTCCTTGATTAACAAAGTAAATATATAAATTAAAAAATGTATCTCAATTAGTTTTCATGACATGTAAGATCACACACTGAGCAGTTCAAAAGTCACTTGTAATAAAAATTTCTTCAAGTGAGTTACCTTTTATCAAACATTAATTGGGGCTTAAAAAATAAAGTACTCAACAATGTCTTTCAATGACTGTTCCAACAGTAGCCATTTATAACGTTAGTGGATTTAATGATACCAAGACTAGTGGTGCATAAAAATTCCCATTATCCTTCCAGTGTACCATAATAGTTATATTGCTAAATTTCGATGATTTGAACTTTCTTCCAGAAAGAAAATAATATTACAAAAAGATTATAAATAGATTTTCCTTTGGTTTCTTGTGTCAGATGCACCCAAATAGGAAAGAAGAGAAGTATTTTTTTGGTCTTCAAAACAAATGTCAATGGCATTTCTATACTGGCGAGAACTTAATTCTTCTTTGAGAAGATGAAAAATAAGAAGTCTGCCAAGAAAATAAAATTGAAACGTAGATTGCTAGATTACAAGATCTGATTTTAAACTTCATTTCTGGAGAAAAATAAGAACCAAACAAGTATAAAGAGATTATTTTTTGCTTTCTTTTTACCATGTGCAATAAAAGAAAAGAAGTGTAATTCTGGTACTCAAGACAAGATATTATATGGCATTTCTACACTGAAGAAACCTAATTCCCTCTTTGAGAAGAAAGAGAGAAAAAAAGTTAGCCTAGAAGATAAGATTAAAAGTAAATCGGAAAACTTGGAAATCCTTCCAGCCTACAATTCCCTTTTCCAGGAAATCTCTTTATTGTAATTTCCTTAATCTTAAACTTCTCTTTATTGTAATTTCCTTAAATCTTAAACATAACTTGAAAGAAAAGGAAAGGAACAAAGAAAATAGAAACAGAAGATAATGAAACTATTGTGGCATAACCAGAAAATAAAATGAATGCCTGATTTAGCGATCATAAAAGGGCAGACAAAAAGTTTCCTCTTTGTACCAAGTCTTCCATTGCAGAAACCAGCCAGGCAGCTACATAGAAGAAAAAGGTATGATGCAGCCATCTGGCTGTATTTTTCAGCATTTTACACAATGTCTAGCCATATTTCTAAAATTTTCAGCCATCAACTGTCAAAATTTCTTCCAGCAAGGAAAATTTAAGTTTACCACTTAGAATGCAGTGCTTTAGGATTTCTTTCAGTTCCTCAATTAAGAGCTCAATTTTGAGGCTTTTGTGAAAATTTCCTATACACGATGAAAAGCTTCCCAATGAAGGAAATTCTCAGTTAAGAAAACCCGAGCTGGCTTACAGCTCATTCTTAGCAAACATTGCAGGGACCTCAAAAGTGGAGGGACAGGTGAAGTTTCTTGACCAAAATCAACCAGTCATACAAAAGAAAGTTTTGTAATTTTCTTTTTTTATGGACATTATATTGGTCAAATTAATCGTATTTTGTATTGCTAGAGTCCTAGTGCCCCATCCTTGCTCAGTGTTAGTTTCTTTCTAATCTTTCTACTCTTTTGATCGATAAGAGTTTCATCTATAATTCTCCCTTGGTGATATCTCATGTAAATCCTCTTTGAACTCTATTCCAAAATCTGATTCTCTTCCTTCCACCCAGATTAATCAGATGACATTTCTTAATTCTGACCCTTCCTCAATTGTTCCAAACGCTTTGAAATTGTAAGACAGACACATCTCAGAATTCCAGAGACTATCTTCTATCAAAGCTATAACAACCATTATTTGAGAGATAAATCACTAAATTAAACCAATTCTTACAACAGACTAAAACAATACAGATTCCAGACCATTACCTTGTTGAGAACAACCAAACATGATTTGTTGGAAGGCGCCATTTCCGACAAAAGGCAATCACTTCAGGAGTTGAGTAGAACTTTGGCTTTCCATTGCCCAGTTCTGTGACTGCCGTCACCACCACTGCAGCAAGAACAAAGGACATAAGCATTAGTAAAGAAATTCCACAAGCCCAAAGGAGTTAGTTAAATGTAGCCAACATACTGGAGAAGGGAAAACATGTGTCCTCACAATAATCTGACTTGTGAATTCAATTTTAAAGTACACATCACACTGCCAATTCCATAATAATGACAAAGTCGCAATTATTTGCACCCACTATTCATCTTCTTTTGAAGTTCCTTGCCAAAATCCGAGGCATAATAAAACCATGAATACCAAATTTTGACCATCCAATCAACACCATAAAACTTATGCTCTCACGCCAAACCAGATCAATCAAATAATAACTTCCTAATAAAAGTTCAAACTTGCAATGAATTCTATAAAAGAATAATGATGGGAAGTAGGTGTCTTAAAGATCATGTGAAGTATTCTTGGAAATTCTAAGTCAAAAAATTCGGAAGGAGCACACTACCATAATCTTCTCGAGGGTGTTGCCCATGGTCTCCTAGAACAGCAGTAACTAGTTCCATTGATATGCACATGCGGTTTATCTGAATGGAGGAAATGATACTGTTAGTTCTGACAGGTGCACCTTAATGTTACTGTTTTGATGGTGAGCCACAATATAATGATAAGATAATAGGAATTATGCTCAAATAGTAGAAAGATGATGCACTAGGAAAAACGTTGAACCAGATGAGGAATCAGAAATCAGCAAGCAAACCAGCATTGTAATTAGATAAGGAAAGCTGGAAAGAAATGGAGCCTTAAAATTGTTGATATAAGCATTATTCATAAATCTAAATGCCACAGACAAAAGGGGACATAAATGATGAGAAGAAGAGAGAGAAACAGAAACTGTTTAATTATCATCAAACAACGTAGGATTGACTAAAAAATTTTTTTTTTAACAGGTCAAAAAGGGGCGTGAAGAATCTATTCTCTTTTCCATTTTTAGCTCATTCTAAATCTTTTTCCAATATTACCTCAAGAAAATCATTGAACTCCACTTGCTTCTTTCCAGCTGCAGTTCCCCATGCCTCTTGAAACATCCGTCCAAGAACAAAGACACCAACAGCAGTGTATCTATATTAGAAAACTATGTTCAGCAAGCTACATCTTATGCAATTAGTAAAAGTAACCATTGATGATGGAGTATGAAAAATGTGGTAAAGTCAGTGCATGAAACACACCTGCCCACCAATTAAGCAAAAGCAGATAATAAGATGAGCAATCGAGTAATAAACAGCACCAGTATAAAATTGATAAAACAGTACACTAGAACCGCTAGACATGGGGAGAGAGGAGAAGAGGGTGAAGGATATTTTGCACATACACATTCCCAAAGCTATTTTTGGCATACGCTCCACCTTCATGACCCGCATACATAAAAAGTGACCCAGAATGTTTAAGAGTTACCTGTGGAAAAGGCCATTACTAACAAAGCCAAGCAGTCAAGCATATCACTAAACTAGAAGAAAACATCCGAAGAACAATAAGCCAAAATTCTGGATTAAGATAATATCTACGAAAGACTGGAAAAATCTAACTGTAGTTTTAAGGATTTTCACTTCATGACCAGTCCAAAGTGCCGAATGTTGTCAATTCCATAATGTGTGGGTTTTGTGGGTTTTGCTAAAACAGACAAAAGAGGCAGCAAATAGCGTGTAAAGTCAACAGCTTTTTAATACAAAGGTTTTACAGACCCTTTACCTCCAAGGTTCCCAACCCTTTAGACACCACCTCTATCATCCTGGCCCTAATCTGCGCATATCAAAGTGGAAGAAATAAATTGGTTAAAGCTGCGATGAACAAGCAACAAATTATCTAAATCATAAAAAAAATGAAAACAAAGAATCAAAAGAGAGAAATCAGCAAGAGTACCTCTTGATCAGACTTTTCATTTTCAAATTTAGGATAGAAAGTGGCTCTTATTTGAGCAAGTGAATAGGTCGAATCGTCCACTGTAAAATTCTCCAACAAATTACCCTTAAATATTTTGCTCAAACTTGCAGTGCTTTTTGGAGTTGTTTCGGACACATTTTCAACATCAGCATTGGCAATTGTTTGATAAGACTTAGGCTTCGAAATAGTTTTATGTACTTCGTTTTCAGCTATTATACTCAACCCACCAAATCTGTTAGTGACTGCTTCAGCCACCGCACTTGGCATCGATGAAGAAGAAGCCGCCTTATCGGTATCTGCCTCGGCTTTACAATTTTGTTGTCCTCTCTGCAAAAACCCCAATTCATCCAACAAGTATAAACAAAACACTATCAATTATTATAGAATTGGGATTTGCGTGTACCTGAGGCATGATTATATTGGGGTGAGAAAGAGAAAGGGAAGGGAGAGTGAAAAGGCGAGCTATGGATATGGAGGCTCGAACAGGAATGAAGTTTGTAGAATAAAAAGGGAGAGTGAAAATGCGAGAGCAGAGGATCCTCTGCTTCATCAGCCGCTTAAACGAACTCAAAGCAGACCGAGTGGATGTGATTGATTGGCGCGGTGAAAGAGTTGGATGTGCCGGCGGAGCGTGGTGGAGGGTTTTAATAGTAAGAGCGGCTGAAGCGGCGCTGTATTTTTGTTTACAAGACCTTCTCCTCGTGAGCTAAGGTAATCGGTTTTGCGATCGGTAGCAGGGGACAAGAACATTGCCACTTCATCACTTTGACAATTGGCGTTCCATTTTTCTTATTATTCTGGTTTCTGGTTTCAGGGCATCCGTTGCAATATATATATATTACAGCATTATCACAAAGCACCCCACACACAAATCAGTCACCGTGGATTACAACAGTAATCCATGGTGATTTTTTTTATTTTTTATTAATTTTTCTTTTTTTAAAAAAAAATTATTTTTTTAATTATTTTTTTCAACTTTTTTATTTTATTTTTTTTCTAAAATTATTTTTATTGATTTTACTTTTCAAATATTGACTTGGTTAAAATTTTTGCTTTGTAATTTTTTTTAAAATACTGTAGATTGCTGCGATGTATTTCCAAATAATTTTTCTATTTTATTTTTTTATTTTTCAAAATTATGTTTGTCAATTTTTTTTTAATATTGAGCTGATTGAGAATTTAGTTTTGTAATTTTTTTCTTTAAAACATTGTTGGTTGCTACGGTGTTTCTCCATATGGTTTTTTTTTATGATTTTCTCCAAAATTATCTTTTTTTATTTTATTTTTTAATATTGAGCTGGTTAAAAATTACAGTTACAATATGTGAGGAAAGCGTTGTAACTTTCCTCGAAAATTACTGTTGATTGCTACAGTGTTTTTTCCCACATGATTTTTTTCTGTTTTTGTTATGTTTTTCCCTAAAATTATCTTTGTCAATTTTATTTTTTAAATATTAAGCTGGTTAAGAATTATAGTTACAAGTAAATATAAGTTTTTCCTCACAAAACGCTATGGATTGATATAGTTTTTCCTTACATGGTTTTTTCTAGTTTCTTTTGTGTTTTCCTTTTTTGTAATATTTTTTTTCAAAATCATCTTCGTCGATTGTATTTTTTTTAATATTGAGTTGGTTAGAATTTAACTTTGTAATAAAGCTTAATTATGTGGGGATAGCATTGTATCTTTGCTCATAAAACATTATGGATTGCTACAGTCTCTCTCCGCATGGTTTTTTTTATTATAATTTTTTTCAAATTATCTTTTTTAATTTTATTTTTTTAATATTAAGTTGTTTGTGAATTACAATTACAAGTCATTACAAATAAGGCTAAATCATGTGGGGAAGTACTATAGCTTTCATCACAAAACACTGTGAATTTCTACAGTGTTTCCAACATGATTTTTTTTCCTTTTTTTGGTGTTTGTTTTGTTATTTTTTTTTCTAAAATTGTCTCTATTAATTTTATTTTTTTTTAATATTGAGCTAATTAAGAATTTAGCTTTGTAATTTTTTTCTTTAAAACACTGTGAATTGTTGCAGTGTTTTCCCATGTGATTTTTTTATGATTTTTTCTAAAATTATCTTTGTTGATTTTTTTTTAATATTGAGTTGGTTAAGAATTATAATTACAATAAAGCTAAATCATATGAGGAAAGCGTTGTAGTTTTTCTCACAAAACACTGTGGATTGCTACAATATTTCTCTAAATGGTTTTTTAGTTTATTTTATTGGGAAAAGTGCTATAGTTTTCCTCACAAAACATTGTCAATTGCTGCAATATTTTTTCTCATGGGTTTTTTTCCTTCCAAAATTATCTTTGTTGGTTTTTTTTAAAAAAAATATTAAGTTGGTAGAGAATTTAGCTTTGTAATTTTTTTTTCTTTTTATTAACTGAAAAGCTAAATCATGTGGCGAAAGTACTGTATCTTTCCTCACAAAATACTGTAGATTGCTACAAATTATTTTGTTCAGTCTCTAAGTTTTTGATTACCAACACAATTTTTTTTTCCGTTATGAAATATTTGCTCCATCATACCTTTAATTTCTATTACTTATCTAGCCCTGGTTTACAATTATAACACTATCAAGTGCATTTGTTTTATAAGCTCGCGGCAGCGCACGGGCATGTCATCTCGTGTATATATATATTTTGTGAGGAAAGATACAGTGCTTTTGCCACATGATTTAGCTTTTCAGTTAATAAAAAGCAAAAAAAATTACAAAGCTAAATTCTCTACCAATTTAATATTAAAAAAAAACCAACAAAGATAATTTTGGAAGAAAAAAAACCAATGAGAAAAAACATTGCAGCAATTGGCAATGTTTTGTGAGGAAAACTATAGCATTTTTCCCAATAAAATAAAATAAAAAACCATTTAGAGAAATATTGTAGCAATCCACAGTGTTTTGTGAGAAAAACTACAACGCTTTCCTCATATGATTTAGCTTTATTGTAATTATAATTCTTAACCAACTCAATATTAAAAAAAAATCGACAAAGATAATTTTGGAAAAAATCATAAAAAAATCACATAGGAAAACACTGCAACAATTCACAGTGTTTTAAAGAAAAAAATAACAAAGCTAAATTCTTAATCAGCTCAATATTAAAAAAAATCGACAGAGATAATTTTAGAAAAAAAAAACAAAACAAACACCAAAAAAAGGGGAAAAAATCATGTTGGAAACACTGTAGCAATTCACAATGTTTTGTAATGAAAGCTACAGTGCTTCCCCACATGATTTAGTCTTATTTGTAATGACTTGTAATTGTAATTCACAAACAACTCAATATTAAAAAAATAAAATTAAAAAAGATAATTTGAAAAAATTATAACAAAAAAAACCATGCGGAGAGACACTGTAGCAATCCACAATGTTTTATGAGCAAAGTTACAATGCTTTCCCCACATGATTAAGATTTATTACAAAGTTAAATTTTAACCAACTCAGTATCAAAAATAAATCAACGAAGATAATTTTGGAAAAAAATATTATAAAAAAAGAAAACACAAAAGAAACTGGAAAAAAAACCATGTGAAGAAAAACTGTATCAATCTATAGTGTTTTGTGAGGAAAAATTTGTATTTACTTGTAATTGCAATTCTTAACCAGCTTAATATTTAAAAAATAAGATTAACAAAGATAATTTTAGGGAAAAACATAACAAAAACAGGAAAAAAAAAACCATGTGGGAAAAAATATTGTAGCAATCAACAGTAATTTTCGAGGAAAGTTACAGTGTTTTCCTCACATATTGTAATTGTAATTTTTAACCAGCTCAATATTAAAAAATAAAATAAAAAAAGATAATTTCGGAGAAAATCATTAAAAAAAAACCATGCGGAGAAACGCTGTAGCAATCAACAATGTTTTAAAGAAAAAATTACAAAACTAAATTCTCACTCAACTCCCTATTAAAAAAAATCAACAAATATAATTTTATAAAATAAAATAGAAAAACTATATGGAAAAATATCGCAGCAATCCACAGTATTTTAAAGAAAAAAATTACAAAACAAAAATTTTAACCAGGTCAATATTTAAAAAGTAAAATCAACAAAAATAATTTTGGAAAAAAAAGAAAAAACAAATGAAAAAAAAGAAAAATTAGGAAAGTTGAAAAAAAAATAATTTTGAAAAAACAAAACAAAAAAAAAGAAAAAAGGAAAAAGTTAGGAAAAAAAGAAGGGGGAAGAATCACTGTGAATTACTATTGTAATTCACAGTGATATATATATATATATATATATATATACATATATATATATATATATATATATTAAAATATTATATATTTTATTAACAATACTCTAAAAGACATGGGGAAAATGCAGTAGCTTTCCCACGCCCCCACGCCTTTTAGACTTGCCCCACTATTAATATATTATATTATAATATATACTAGAAAGTAAATGAAACGCTGAGCTGTTTTTTTAAAAAAAATTTGTTTTTTTCTTTTAATGAATTTTTTTTGTTTAATTTAGTTTGTTAATGTTAAATTTTTTTTATTTAGTTGTAACATCCTCCATTTCTGGGATAAAACCACAATCTCATGTCAATAGTAAAAAACAGAGTAGTTAATTTTTATATATATATATATATACATATTCATGGTCTTTGTATTAACATCTACCAGAATTTCGACAGAGTCCCCCCTATACTGGAAGGTCCCAAGTTACCGACATGTAACCTGTTTACACTTCTAACAGTTCGCATCTCATAACTTAATTCCCGACCCAATTATCCTGGGTTTCAATTCCACAATTATACTCACACCTATCAACCATAATATTTATGATATGCATTA
>Ga0325411_1001765_pt1 | contig 24173 bp, 9 predicted proteins | sample PopdelMetagenome_13_FD_206181 | JGI IMG/M metagenome (GOLD analysis project Ga0325411, IMG submission 206181) | Populus deltoides microbial communities from Bellville, Georgia, United States - Xylem-PdIQD-R4 | ecosystem: Host-associated > Plants > Phyllosphere > Stem > Wood/Secondary xylem... | reverse complement strand
TTTAAGCAACGTTTAGCATTAGTTAAAAAAAGAAAAACTTCAATTGGGAAAGAAATCATGGTTTTTTAAGGCTAATTGCAAAAAGGACTTCTGACCTAATTTTTAGGTCAATCCCCATGGCGACTGATGACATGTAAAATCCCCATGGCGACTGAAGAAAAGATTTGTGCCTGGTTCAAATTTTGGCAAGTATTGGGAGAGGGGAGAGAGAAAGTAGCAATAGAATGGAAGGACGGAGGAGAAGAGACGGGAAAAAAAGTGTTTTGGCTAAACTTAAAAGGAGTGGTTTTGATATTTTATAAATAAAAAAAAACAAAATATTTTAATGGTATTACCGGAGGTGTAAAGTGAAAATTTTCTGAAAGGATATGAAAAATGTAATTTATATATGATGATGCTTCTAAAATCTAAAATGCTAGGGAAATTATTTTTTGTAATGTTTGGATGATTGATGATTATATATTCATGTCAATCTTTCATTCTCTATAATTGAGGATTCCAAGGGTTAGTGATAAAGACTGAATTTCCTGCAAAACAATTTATTTTTTAGGATTTTAGAGACTCTCCGATAATAAAGTCAGTGACTTTATTATGAGAAGTTACAGTAAATGAGCATTAGATTTTAAGAACAAAAAAGTTTATTCTTAGTTAATATATGATAAATAATGAGAATAAGTTATAAGAGAGTAAATCCTTAGGCCTAATGTGTAGTCGAGCATAGAGAAATTGAGTTTGACTTCTTGTCAGATCCTCTTGCCATGGGCCTTGGTCTTCGTTGAGCTTCGATAATGGATCTTCTTTCTCTTGGTCCCTTTCAGGTTTTATGAGAGAGAAAAAAGGTTTTTAGTATGAAATACATTGATCCATTTGGAGCCTCCAAGTCTTAGCATATTTAATGCACAAAAATCTTGAACAGACCATCCTCTTTAATTGAGAAATCTTCTTACTTTCCTCCTGCATTTTGTCTTCTCAATGTAGAACTGTTGAGATTCTTGAGGCTAGACATCACATTCTTATTAAAGGGGATCTTTCTCAAAAATTAAAACGACAGCTCACCTTTAATACAACAATTTTAGTAGACTTATAGGGATTTGTGGTGACATGATGGGTCACTTATCCAATGATGGGGATGATAAATCATTTTCTTTATAATCCTAGCCGCTTATCATTTTCTTTCCTTTATCTTTTCCCAGTCTTTTGTCAGTTTTTTCTTTGAAGATTTTCTTTAAGTAAGTTTATCTCTTCCTCTTCGTCTTGCATTCCTTTGTTACTCCTTTTATTTTAAAAAAAAACATACTTCTATAAGGATAAATTTGATTCTAGAGGCGTAAACATGGTTTCACTAAGTGTTTCAAGAGGTTTTTATGGAAGAGAAAAGTCACCTTAAACCCTTGTAGATAAGGCTTCCAGTACTTTGAGTGGTGGGGAGGTGGTTTTTGTCAATAGTCAACAACCTGAAATCTATGTAGCTCAGTTGCCTTTTAGGAGAGAAAAAAATCAATGAGGAGACCTTGACTTCTACCTAGAGGTGCTTTGAAATTAGAGTCCCCTTGTATATGGAAGAATTAGGACATTCCTTTTCTCTTCAAGGGTTTATTAATGATGTTTTTAGATATTATAGGTTAGGCTTTGAACAACCACACCCAAGCGAGTGGGTGATATTGTTAACATTTGACAAGTTTCTTTAACTTGTTGGTATAGAGCCTATCACAAACCTCTTCAAGGTTTATTACCAATTGGTCAAGAGTACCTGTGATGGTAGCGATATTTAATGGTTCTTTACTTTTGTTAATAGGCCTAGTGAAGCCATGAGAAAAGCTATCAAAGATAAGGTCATGCACCTAAAGAAATATATAGGGAGGTGGCTAATCATGAGGTACAGTGGGGTAGTAAGCTATCAGGGAAGTATTTACCAAATATAGGGTTGCTCATTTCAATGAAAGGCACCTCCTCCTCATGATGTGAATAACAAGCCTTGTTTGATTCTTGGTGAGGAGGAAACTCTTGTAGTGTTGGCTTCTACTTTAACTAATTACATAGTCTTTAATGTTGCCTTTCATCTCGTTTTCATGCCTAATTTTGATGATATATTTTTTTATCAGAGCTAATGCTGCCTACAAGGAAAAATATTTGGCTAAAAACAGTGGCGGAGCTGAAATTTTTTAAATGAGAGAGCAAATTACTAACAAATATTTGATATTATATGTTATACATACATGTGTTATATATGGAAATTAATTTATATATACTAACTAAAGTTAAGCAAAATTAATTTAAGAATACTTTTAAAATAAAAAAACTTACATTATAATTGTTATCTTCGAGATTTTATATTTTAAAACTGTTTCATAATAATTTTATTTTTAATCTCATTAAAAATATCTTTCTCAATATATACAACAAATTTTCATTTATCTATTTCTAAATTTTCCAAAGATTAGGGAAGTTCTTGACAACAATTCTATGCTGACATATGGTAGATAACATCTAAAATCATAACTTAAAAGGATTGTTCAAAATTGATGATGTTCTTGCTGACTTGTTTTGTACAAATGGATTGAACATAAATATTAAATGTTTTTTTAATTTATTTATTATGTCCTTAATTTTTTTAGTTATCCTGTACTTCATTGTTAATCATTAGTAAATTCATTATCATCATTTTTATATAAAATTCATAACAAAATACTTATTAATTCATGAAAATTCATTTCAATTCATATCTATTAATATATAATATTACCCATACACATATTAATTTAACGAACCCATAAATTATTATAGACTCTAACATTTTCAATAACTAATTATATAGAAATAAAACTAAAATTATTTAATGAAACAAATAAAAAAGTAACACAGCTTTATATTAGTTTTGATCAACTCCTTTTCTATTATATTATATTTGATTTAGCTGTTAAATCTCTATATTTTATTTAATTTGAATAATGATTTATATACTATTAATTTATATGAATTACTTAAAAAAATAACACAACTTTATACCATGGAATAATTAAAATAGAATCGAGAGTGGCAATTAAGAAAAAACTAAAAGAGATCAGTGAATCACTGTAAATTGTCTCTAGAATTACTGTGGATTGCACTGTTTACGTTTAAAACTCATTCTTGCGATAAGTTTTGGCCAGTTTTCTTTCACTGTTTTGTCATTTGTTTTGTTGGATACGTGGCAGTATCCCTACCATGGATTTTTTTTCTTTTTTCAGGTTACATCTTTCCATGTCTTTGTTTTTTTTGATGCAAACGCATCAGAGAACGCCTTAAAAACAAATCATAGAGCACGTTCATCCATCTCAATTAAAATTAAAAAAAAATACTAATTACTGTGGACTCGAGCAATTCTTATCGCTTGAAGGTTTGCTTCGGTGTTTTCTCGCGCTAAGTTGGGGTTCATGGAGATTTATTCCCTGTTGGTTTATTCGGCTAATGGCTTTATCCAGGAGGAGCATCGTCTTGGTTTCACTCCAAGATCTCAGTTTGCATCGGGATTTCAGTTCTCACCAGGAGGTTTGGGCGGAGCTTGCGCTTCGTTCACTCAAAAAGAATGGGATCCGGATCTGTAAGTGGCTTCGATAAGCTTTTAGTTAAGACTGATTTTCTTCCTTACCTTATAGAGCTTTGTCTGGCAGGGAATTTTAGCTCCTTCCTTTTCTTGCTGGTTGGGCCCTCACGGACAAATATTATAATTACATGTGGAAAAATCAGGGTCTGTGGACAGAAGCTCCCAAAAGGAAAGACTAGGAAATGAAGGGTGAATGATGGCTTGGATTTCATGATGGTTTAGGCTATAAGAGAAAGGGACTTTAGTCTACAGAGACGTGGCCACCACCAGAAAATCTGGCTTGCTTTTAAGAGTCCTTTCTTCTGGATTGTATGTGTTCTTATTATGCTACATTAAATGCAACACCCACTTGATTAGATTTGATTGAGAGAGCAGGTGAGTTTATTTGTGATTAGTAATTTGGTTAGGTTTTATATATTATTGCAGTGATTGACTGACCAATTTTGATTTTTTTAAAATTAATTTCATTTTTAGTTTGTTTTTTTATAAAATATCACTTAACAGTGAAGCTTTGTTTGTTAGGTGGCTTGGCATGGATTAAAAAGCTTTTTATAATTCTTATTTACACATGGCTGGTCTGCTTGGATTTTTCTATGCTGATGGTTGCTAATTGGGATCGAGGGGGAGGGGGCATTGCCCCCTCTTGCCCCTACGTGGCTCAGCCACTGGCTAAAAAGCTTGTGCTGAAGTCATATATATATATAAAAGCATCCTCCTGTACAATTTTTTTCTTGAATATACATTTTCAAATAAATAATAACTAAATTTAGAAAAAAATTAGTTTGATAAGTTGATTACAATGTGTACTAAAAAATTTGATAATAAATTAAGATCTTAGATAATAATATTTAATTCTAGATATTACGAAATTGTGGTATGTTCTTCTGCTACAGTTACTATTATATTACAATATTTGTAAAAGCTACCCGTTTTTGCCATGACCCTTTATATCCTCCAGACCGCAATAATTCTTTATTTGTAAAACCACAAAAACACAACTGGGAGTCCAGCCGGCGAGAATACAGAAGCAACCTGTATTTGAAATATATGAATATCATTTCAGAAATTCTCCAATGAATCAAGAATTAGTAGAAATCCAAGGAAAAAAATAGTTTTGTATCTCTCTCTTAACATATATAAATATAGAGGCTGTATATATATCCTATGGTTTTCCAATAGCAATTGATTACAGCATTGTTGCTTCCAGGAATATGACTGTTGCGAATGCAACAAAGCAAAGCATTAAAAACATTTGATTTTACAAAAAGAATTGAAGGAATTCAGCAATGTATTCTTGTTCGACAATTCTGTAGCATCAACAAACAATACGCAACTGCAGGTTTTATATATCTCACCATTTTCACAGGGTCCGTTAGACCGATCAAGTATATTTGTTCGCTAAATCTATTCTGAGCATGCTAGGATCCAGTCTTGCTATGTTCAAAAACTCAATAGACCAAGTAGCAAGGTTAAATGTGCTCAGTTCATGCTAAATACCATGTACGAGCAATACTCAAATTTTCAGAGTTTCATCCAGGAAAGATGACATTAGGGTTCCGTACGTGTGGAACAAATCCTGCCAGGTCTTTCCAACTAGTTACTGTGTCCTTAGCTTGAGAGCTTATGCTCCACAAGATATCACCTGCCTCCACCTTTCTGATTAGTTGTGGGTATGCTAATACAATGGCCTTCGACTTCGAAAATGGTTGCTTGTACGACTTAGACATGCCACTTGCCACCAGCCAGCGTGTCCCAGATTGTTGCTGTGTTTTGGTAGCCCAATGTTGTGTCTTTCCAGGTTCAGTATTCAACCCTGAAACATGGACTTCAGTGATTTTAAACCGAAGACAATTATTCTTTTCGTACTGGATCCATTCATGATCATCTTCTTCATTTCTACTTCTTTCTAACACCGAACCATACACTTTTGACATGGGATGGATAGAAGTCCTCTCCACTTGGATTAGAGCAAGCATCGGAGCACCAACTGGCTCAAAATTTCGAAGAGGATCCCTAAGCAGTATCTTGAGAGCTACCGTGAGGTTGTTCCCCAACAAACCATGCTTTCCACCAGATGCTGTGCCCCAATTAATGTCTCCTGTAAACCTTCCATTAAAATCTATGCACTTAGCACGATGGGCTGCAAGGATCCTTATTGTGTGCTCATCAACTTCATCTTCCTCGCTGATGATTCCAGCATCAAGTCTCAACCACTCCTCCAATGTTATAGAGAGAGACAATAATCCGTCAGCACCACTGTCAGCATCTTCGGCATCAAGATGGTGCAATTCTGCACCTCCCAAACTGAGAAACCCAACAAGATTGGCATCCTTCCCTTCAAAAGCCAGCATCTTTCCAGGAGACTGGGGACTGATGCTTGATGGTGCCGCTTCCTCAGACATGCCGGACTGGATTCTCAACCCTTCAATGGACATGGCATCAATCTTTTTCATTGCCAAAGGTGCAAGATCTTCAAGACTAACATATTCCCAGTCTACCTCACTGCCGATAAGGCTGGACTTTATGTTATTAAAGAACTGATGAGAACGAACACCTTCAACTTCCTTTCTCCGAAATGGATCTTTCCCAAACAATGATTCATGACACAAAGGAGCCTTCCTGTGACAGCAATGAGAAAATAAGATCCAATAAGGCAACATGTAAAATGACTTTTTCAATGATAAAAAATTAGGCAAACATGCTTCAATGCAATTCATATGCTCACCAACCTTTCAGTAATATCCTCTGCTATTTGTTGCAATATCTTCCCGGTGATATGCTCCAAAGGCATTAATTTGTTTGTCAGCAGAGATAGTTTTGTGATGCCAACCGATGCCAGATACTGTAATATCTCCATAATATCAGAACCTAATTCTGCAGGTAGCACTACAGGACAAGAAACTTGCATAACTAAGCTCCCTGCATTTTTAGAATTTCTGAAAAGAGAAGGATTCATAGACCGCAGACAACCTCCATCATTGGTATGGATAAAGGGTCCAAAGCCATCTCCAAGTGGAGGTAATTCAGCTTGTTTCTCAGGAAGAAGCTCAATTGGACTCCCAAATCCATCAGAGCAATAACGTGGAGAATTCTGAAAGGCCCCCTCATCTAAGCCCCATTCTCTCATTAAAGCTTCTGTCTCCAAGTCTTCAAGCACCTTCACCTTCCTTCTTCCACTTAGCAACTGACTTGCTCTCCAGTGCTCCTGCTCAGCAGCCTGAATAACCAGAGATAAATCAAGATCATCAGAAAGGCCCTCGTAACTAGACCCAGCCTGAGCAATGCGACCCAATTCTTCATGCTCTCTGTTTCCATCAAAATCTATGATGAAGCTGCCGGAAGCTATGGCTTCTTTTTCAAACTCTCTTAACAAGCGCTCTCTAGGAGACTCAGGTTCACTATCTGAACTCAGACCAAATGGACTATGCTCAATCCCCAGCATATTTAAAAAATCACTTGCAACAGACGTGGTAAATTCATCCAGGCTCAGCGATTTCTTTGCCACTTTATTAGCCTTGTAATTTGATTTAGCTTCCATGTAGTTTTCATTCTCTAGAAACTTGCTCATAGCAAGCTGGGATTCCAACTTCTCAGATTCTGAAATGAGCTGGTTATTAAAAGCTGATTCCAGATCTTCCATAATTGATCCTTTCCTACTTGCGCTATTCTCTTCGTGTTTGCAATCATCCACTAAAACCTCATCTACATGTCCATGGAAAATATTTCCCTCCGAATGGAACTTTGTCTCCTCATCAGGGGCTATATCATCATCCTTGATTATTTCATCCAAGTCAATGGTTTCAATTGCAGAACCATCAGTAGTCTGAACATCATCTTGTTCTGGTTCCATTTGTTCCATTTCAGATGTTTCTATCCCCTGCTCAACAACAGTAAATTCAATATCACACTCATTTCCACGGTCAGCTTCATCAAGCTCAAACTCCAAGTGAAACTTTGGTTTGAGTTGCTGCATATGGCCAGATAATGCGTCAAGTTTTTCTGAATTCTGCCAGTTCACCTCATCGAGTTTTTCATATAGAAAATTTATTGACTTGGAGAGTTCCAATCCCAAATTTGATGACACATCATGGTAACTCTTCGCATCAACAGAATGAGAAGAGAGAGGAGGCCGACGATTTAAATCACTAGGAACACTTTCAAGTCGCCGAAGCATTCCATTACTGTTAGTGTGCCCAATACCTGTTTCGGGATCCACTGCAGGCCTATCATGCACTAAATTTAGAAGGTCAGAGACACTCATATTACTTCTTGATTCAATAAAATTGTCTCTCAATACCGAGAAACCAAAACTAACATTTAGTGTAGCACCCTTAGCCTTGCCCTCAAGCTTATAGCTTGTAGTCCATTTATCAGTACTTTTCTCCCCCTCCAATTCCTCCGAATTCAATGGCAACAACAGTGTCAGATCTACCCACTGTTTCCCCATGTCAATGCCAGGAGCCCCAATTATGGATGCATAAATCAAGAAAAGCTTCATTTCATACTTTGCTGCATGATAGGGCCCACTTCTTGAACCATATACAGAGCACTTATGCATCAAAGTCTCATCAAATTCAGCAATTCCCTTCAAAACCTTTGCTGCACGTGTCTGCAAAACCACATCCTTCCTCTTCCAATGCACAGACAAATTCATACCATTAAAACTCGGGGGTAACCCTTCAATAGAATGCACGTGGAGAAAGAAACAAATATTGAACTTTTGACGACCAATGTGGGCTAAAGCTTTCAAGGGCTTCTTCCAATTCCATGCTGATGATGATTTCTTGTCCTTATATGACACAGTTTCATTAAAACTTTGTGGGTTCAGACTCGATTTTGATTCTGATAAGCGGGGTTTCTCAACTGATTTAGATCGAGCACTGGATGGGGAAATCAAAGCCTTTTGTGGGGTTTTATGCAAGTATAGGGCTTTGCTTATTGCCTCAATGTCTCTCAGCAGTTGACCACTATTCGAACTTCCATCACCATCACCATTTCTAGACTCAGCTTTCGAAAGCATCATTTTGGCATCATCAAAACAAAGAACCTCTCACATACAACCCAATTCTCAATAGAACATCTTGCCAATTCAGTTTTCACTGTTTAATGATTCACAAAAGATAAATAAGTATCCACAATTTAATCAATCAGAGATTACTGGATGCATCAAATAACAAACAAAGAAACAACCCCTTCAGATAAGCGAAACCCAGATCACTTTAGCCAAAGGGAAATCACAAGAAACCCCAAAAATGCAAAATGAAAAAAAAAAAAAACAACATACCAATCAATCTTGAACTTCTCATTCAATTCAAATAAATAAATAAACACTTACATCGTACAAAAAGAACCAATCTTTTTAACTTCTAAGAAATCAAATCAAATGAGCTCTAAAAATTAACAAAAGATAGAATAGTTAACTTACAGTGATTAAAACTCGGTTCCCAATGATCAAATTTTGTTTCAATAGCTAAGCTCTAGATGGGTCCAAAACAGGGAAAAGGAAGGTCGAAGGAAATGGGGATAAAAATATGATAATTGAAGTTGGTTATACCGGTAATTTATCGGGGATCGTGTCTTGTCTTCTGAAAAGTTTTCACGAGATTTGAGTGAGAAAATCAATGTTTTGTCTGCGGTAGTGTTAGATAACGCAGTTGACATTATGTTTTTTTTAATATTTTATTTTATTTTTAAAATTTTTTTTTAATATTTTTAAATTATTTTAATTGATTGGTGATAAAAACGATACAAACAAATCCACATTAATGATTTTGCATTTGATCTGCCATTGTACTTCGTACTAAGAAATTTGAATTACAAAAGAAACTATATTATTATCCGTGCAACGGTAAATTTCAAATCAAATTTGTTTTGGATGTAAAACTTATTGTTAAAATGTTTTTTAATTAAAAAATCACACAATCTGATTAATTTAGAAAGTTAAAGAACAATATGCTAATAAAACTATAGTTTAACTCGAAAGAAAAACAAGACAATATTTCTTAAGAAATAATAAAATGATAGTATATTAAATCAATTCGGGTTAATTTTTTAAATTTACTATCCAAATCATGAGACTATGATAATATTATAGAAAAAAATTTTAAAAACTTATCAAACCCAATTTTTCAATCAACTCAAAATTTAATGATGAAATTAAAAATAAAATTCAACAAAAAAACAGTTGAGTCAACCCAGGTTAACCGTGGTTATGAGACCAAGATAATCTCATAAAAAGTAAATCGAAACAATTTTTGAAGTTCAATTCTCAATTAACATAATGTTGAAGGGTGATATTTAAAAAAAAACTCAATTAAAAAAAAACACATAAAACCACCCAAGTCAACTGATCAAACTCATCTGAGTCATGAGATTGGGATAACTTAATGCAAATTGAAATAAATTATACAGTTTAATTTCTAATAAACATAATTTTAAAAGATAAAATTGAAAAAACAATTAACTAAAAATAATCATAACTCGTGACTCGAACTATAATATCATCATAACCTCATAAAAAATAAAAAAAATAATAAATGAATTTTAATACTCAATTACTTTCATGCTAAAAAATTAAATTAAAAAATAATAATAAAATAACTCTAGTTAATTTATCAAATTCAAATTAGAATATCAATAAGTACTTGAATTAGAAAAGAAATGTTTTGTGTAAATGTTTGTACATGCAATAAACAAGATATTGCACTTTGATCTAAGATGAGGATTTAACCCAAACGGTCCAATGATTCTAGTTATTACATTGGCTTGGGAAGTTTGGGATGCATTATTTTTTAAAAATTTCAGGTTGCTTTGAATTAAGTATATAATTAATTTTGATCATAAAATATTGAATTTGAATCAATCCTCAAATTAAGCTTTCAATTGTCACAATAAAATATATTGAATTTTATATTGTTTTAAATGAGAAAGGAATAGAAAATAAATTAATTAATGAACTTCTAAATTCTTTACAATTGGAAGAGGATACGCATTTTTAAAATATTTGAACTTAAAAATTGCCTCGTGGCCAATTCAATCTCATCAACACAACTGTTATAAATGTCCACCAAATATATATATATATATATATATATATATATATATATATTTTCGTCACTTCTCTTTTCTCTCTGTTTACAATCAAGATCCCTAGTGCTTAACTTCTCTCTAAAGCTTCTTTCAATTCCCCAACCAAAACCCATCAACATCCTAAGGCTTACAAAACCAAATCTACCTTGCTGTCTTGTTGAAGACTTCTCACATCTTTTGCAACCATGCAAGTAACAGTGGAAGATCTCTTGAATAATCATATCTTCTATAAAACAAGCTAAACAGTATCTATACTTCCACCCTACTCATCGTCTCTAATCTGACATGGAACCTTCAACGCAATCAAGTTATCAGCATTTCCACCTTTAATTATGTCAAAGTAGTGAGTAAATGCCATCAATGTTACTGTTTTGTGAGCTGATATGGTTTATACATGAAATGGTGCCGCTGTTGTTGTTTTTCTTATGAACCGAACACCTTGTCAGATGCCGAAGAAGCATTGGTGGAGCTGTATTGCTAGAGGTCACAGTTAAGAGATGGACACACTGTCCTCGACGTTGGATGTGGCTGGGGATCACTCTCTTAATAAATTGCTCAAAAGTACAGTAACTGTGAAATTACTGGGATTTGTAACTCAACAACACAGAATGCATACGTTGACGAGCAGTGCCATGCTACCTGTTATATTGGCATGTACTTTGTAGGGTTCTGGCTTTCCATTCAGACGTCGAGGGTTGACTGTCTTATTGATAACTATATTCCCATTTTATATTCAAAAGTTATTGTCTAGGTTTCGTTTCTTTAGAGATCTTCAGCTGCAGATTGTGGAGATCATTGTTGCAGACATCAGCACATTTGAAATGGATGTGTCCTATGACCGTATACACTGCATTGGAATGTTTGAGGTCGGTGAATTTCATGCAACATTAGGGATGTGATGACCATAGTTGACTTGGTTTAAGATCGAATTTGTTCTATCCCAGCATATGAATAATTATAGCGATCTTCTTAATTAACAAGATATCCAAGTGGATGAAACAAGAAAGCCTTCTTTTTGTTCAATATTTCTGCCACGGAGCATTTGCTTTTACAACTTTCAGGTAAAGCTTGTCAGAATTTGTTACCTGGAATTCAATTCATATTATTGCTCTAAGTAAGCTATATCTGAAGCATCTATTCATTGAGCACCTGAAATGTTGAATAAACTTACATTCCTGCCTCTGTTTCTAATATATTCAGGATGTAAATGAAGATGACTGGAGATTACTAGGTATTTCTTCATCGGATGTGCAATGCCTTCTGCAAATCTGTTACTTTATTTCCAGGTCTGCGCTTGCGTATCTCATTCTCAAATACATGCTTTACTTTCCGAGCATACCAGGCTCTAGATTCAAATCTCAATGAATGTATGTTGATGTGGCAAGGATTAGAATTACAAAATTAAATCATGAAATCATATGTAGAAGCATACTCGAACAAGAAAGAATTCCAACCGCGGCATGAATTGCACTTCCTCACTTGTCGAAAGCTTCCCTCTAAAAACTCTCTGTGCAGGATGGTGTTTCCGTTGCAGATCATTGGCTTGTGACTGGGAAACATTATTCATAGACAAGTTGAAGACGAATAACTCTGCAATTGTGCTAATAAAAATAGACTTGGTTAAGAGGCTTACTTCCTGGGAAAAAGTGCAGAACTTGCCAAATCAACTACTCTGTTTGTGGTTGCCATGGATCATCTCATTCGTCAAGATACATTGAAATCTCGCGGTGAGGAGTGGCTCAAAAGAATGGACCAGTACTTGGCTTCCATTAAGCCAATAAAGGAGTCCACCTATGGTAAAGATCATGCCGTTAAATGGACCGTCTACAGGAGAACATTCTTCATTGCTGTTGCAGAACTCTTTGCATAGAACAATGGAGAAGGGTGGATGGTTGCACATTTCCAATTTAAGAAAAAATGAAGGATTCCTAGCTCCTTTTTGGCAGAAAATACTAGGTGGAAGAGGTGGTGCTGTGAATCTCGCTGTCAAAGTCAATAAAGCCTTCATGATATGGTCTAAGCGAATCTGTCGATTGAACAAGGAGGATGTATTTTAGCATTTCGAAAGTGTAACCCATCATCAGGTGAATAACAGTATTCTTATATCACAAGTACAGTTGCAATTGGGCTCCCAGAATCAATGTCAGTTACTGCTTTATGGCCAGCTATGGTCCAAGTTTCTCAGTTCAATTAAAATTTCCTTCTTTGATTTCAGTTTTCAATGCTATATTAGGAATTGCTTGCTATATGCTATCTGGTGGAATAAATGCATATGTACAGTGCAGGTGGTGGAACTGGACAAGGGTGAAGTCATGTTCAGTCACCATGTAACTTTGAGCTTAGTATGCGCACCGTGATAAAAAAAAATTAGCTTTTGCAAGCATTGTAATGCAAGCAGATATATTCTGTCAAATAGATTCAAAATCCTCTTGCAGTGTAATAAATGGGTTTGCCATCAAGCTTAAGCATTAGTATCAAGTACTGATCATTTAAGAGCAGTGCCCTGTACAAAAGAAGATAGGAAACAAGAAACCTGGTTGTATTTCATCATCAATGAGTACAAGCAACTGAACAAGATCTCCAAATCAAAATCTGTTGTTGTAAATAACTAACATTTAACTTGAAATTCTCAACATTAGCATGTCAGAACAAGTTTCCTGAGCCATGCCCTCAAATTCACATCGTACAACCAATAAAATAATTCAACAGCAGGCTTCTCTCCATCTATTCTACAGAACGAACCTCTCCTACATCAGAAATTACAAAACAAAAGGAGGAACCTGGGATAGATAAATTTCTAGATTCAATGGATATGCATCTCCAGCAATTTAGCGCATGGTAATAGTCTGCATCCAGATGCCATCATTATACATTTTATCAGTTTTGCTTGCTAGAAGGTTCTGCAGATTTATTACCTGAAGAAAACAACAATTATCACCGGTCAACGAAAATCAATAACTAGTATGTTCATCCTATATTTGCCTTGCTAAAAAACAGCAAAAACCCAAAATGCAAGGAAGACATTTTGTCATAGTAAAATACGCACGTTCTTGGTTTGCCAGAGACGTTGATTTAATCCATCATTTCAATAGAATCGCAAACACAAACAAATGAGCTGATATTTCACAAATAACAATTACCGGCTCTTCTTTTCTAATTGAAGCACGATAATCTTTTAGGCTGAACATGTACCCTAGCATGAACAGAATTTAAACCATGCGAGGAGCTACAGAATGAAGATATCACAGATACATAAATAGAGACAGATAGACAGTCGATTGTCCAAGAGCAAGGTTACGGGCTCTAGTTCATTTTCATCAAAATATTTTGCAATCAATTTCTTTATAGAATCACACCACTCAAACAACCCAGTAAACGATTTGATCGAATTAATCCAACACCACATCTTACAAAAAATATAACCAATCAAGCAGCAAACCCACAAAAGCTACAGCACTCACCTTCTAACTTGTTCTCTAGCGTGTTAAATAAAGATTATAGTATAAAATTCACTGAGAAACACCGTCAACTGGCTTTCCTAAATCAGATGGAACTATTTCAGCTTCCAAGAAACGACTCAAATGCTTATCATCCAAATGTTCCTATAACAAAAACATAAACAAATAAAATTACAAACTTTGAACGATGGGATTCAGGAGAAAATATGAAAAAGAAAGTAAGGGAAATGGAAGATACAGAAAGGCAAGCTCTGTATTTTTGCCACTCAGAAACACACTCCTCTTTGCCCCACTGTCCTTTGACAAACTTCTCTGAATACCACCTATGCAAAAAGTATAGTTAGGGTTTAAGAGGGGTTTTAGTGAAGAAAACAGCCAAGAAAAAGAAAAGGAAAGAGACCCGTTATTGTTAAGGGAGCGAAGAAGAAGGACCTGTTGAAACAATTGTGGTAAGCAGCTCTGAGATGAGCACAAGGAGATGTTGAAGATTGATCTCTTTTGTCCTTCTTTGTAATCCTCATCTTGCTTCCCTAATGATTTTGCCCCTTTTTCTGCAACAACAAATAAAGGCTGCGTCTTGGTCTGGATGTTCCCAATAGACAGCTATTGCTTTTTATTTTTTATTTAAAAATATATTAAAATTAGTATATTAAAAAATAGAAAAAAATTGCTTAATTTTGAGCTTAGGGATACTTGTATAATTAGAAATGATTTTTAAAAATATTAAAAAATAATTCAAAATAAAAAAATAAATTTTAACCAATTTTTGTTCATATCACACTCTCAAATAAGAGCTTAATAGGAAAAACAATTGCTTAATTTTGAGTTTGGGGATATTTGTATAATTAGAAATGATTTTTATTTATACTTGAGTAGCCTTGCTTCTATCCTTCTAGGTTTTATAAAACATGAAGAATTACTATAAAATTATAAAAGAAAATAAAATGTTTTGTATTTTTGTGTTCGCAATGTTTATTAAGATACACAATATTGTGGATTATACTTAGGAAACATTGTGATTGTTTATGAAACGTGGAAAAGTTTAATTTACATTATTTGGTTCAAGTAGTTTGAGGTATTTACATTTTAATACTAAAACTTTATTTGTATTATGTTTTAATCCATATATTTTAAGAAAAAAAAGAAAAAATTCTTAAAAAGAAAGAAGAGATAGAAAGATTTCAATTAAGCACTTTCGAGCAATAAAAAAAAATATCAATTATGATGTAAACAGATTTATTTTGGGGATAGAATTCAATGAAGGTTGATTTTTTCTTTAACCATGAAAATAGATAGAAGCCCATAAAGCTTTTTAATTCAATTTGATTTTTAAATTTTAAAATGATTAAAGGATGTGTTAAAGTTGAAATTATTAAGGTTGAAGGTATCTTAGGTGAAAGTTAATTGAAATTTGGTTTGTGGATCCAAAAATTAGGACCAAAATATTGAAATTAGGACTATAATTTGTTGATCACTGGTGGTGACCAAAATATGTTATAATAATGATACATTCTATTTTAATGTAACATTTCTAGATACCGGTTCAAAACAAACATAATTATATTTGTTAAAACACGATAATTTTTTTTATCTATCGAATTTCAGTAGAATCTTCTTTAAAACTGGAGATCCCAAGTTATTGACAAAAATCTGCTACACTTTTAATTCACATTTTCCATTCAAGATCCAATCATCTTGGATCTTAACCTATTAATGGTACTCATTATTTCACCTAAATTCTCAAGGAAATATTCATATATAATCATGTATCATAAGGAAATTATAAATCAAACATATGCATAAAATTATGAAAAAATCTTAATTTAAAAAGCTTGCTTACCATGCATCAAAAGTAAAAGTTTAACATAGTTATTATAAAATTAAGCATGATTCCAAAATAATATGTCATTTCAAATTTATGATAATAAAAATGAAATGAGATATGGATATTACTAACATGAATAAGATAGTCTTGAAAAGTACAACGTAAATATTACAATAAATAAAACAGTCATAAACAATAATGAGTACATTTAAAACAATATAATATAACTAATCCTTTGATTATAGCTCAATATTAAAATATTAGTCTAAAAATATGATCTCCTTTATTTATAAAATACTAGGTCACTAGTATTGACTTATCATCATTTCTTAGTATTCTCAAATACCCAGAATTATTAAGTTAGGTTTCTTTTCGTTATCCTAGTTCTTAGGATTATGCCAATGCTAGTAAACCTATTAGCATCATTAGTCTTCTTTATCCGGGATCGACTAATCAAAGTAAACAAACAATGTCGATATTAATATAATACATTGATAACATTAGTTATCCTGGTCTAGAATAACTAATCAATTTCTTTACAGCTATCTAAGTTTGTCATCTGAAAATATTGATGTTAAGAAACCTCATGATATTATTAGCCTCTAATTAGGAATAGTTAATCAAGTTTCACACCAATGCCAATATCAATGTAACCTGTTGATATCATTAGTTATTCCAACCTGAATTAGCTAATTAAATTCTATGTAAATGTCGACATTAATGCAACTCATTGATATCATTAGCTATCCAAACTCGGAATAACTAATAAAGTTATTTTAAATACTTTAATTCATCATTTATTAATATCGATGTCAAAGGTCATTTGACATCATTAGCCTTCTATTAGAAATACCTAATCAAGTTTTTTCATCCATATATTTCTTTCATTTCATTATTCATTTATTTACTTATTTTTCACAATAATACCAAGAATGAAAGAATGAAAACTTCAAAATTTTATTGGCATTAGGTGCCTATTTAATGTATTTCAAGTCTCTTCTCTAACTCAAGTGAGTGGTCCGGCTGTCAAGGTACCCTTGTGAATCAATTTATCCATTGATCAACATTACTCTTTGAAATTCATAAACATTCTTTTTTCTCTTTTTTTAATTCTTACTTTCAACATGTTCCATGATAATTTTCCGTATCAATTTAAATATATCGTTTACATATTTAACCATTAAGATCTTTCATTAATAATTTTTTTAAAAAATACATCTTCACACAAGCATATGTCATATATTATTTTTGACTCACCTCTCACACTCTTTGACTCTCTGTCTCTCTCACAAATGCAAACAAACAAACAAAAAAATGGATTAGTTCAAAGGACAGGCACGCCTCCCAAAATTCACCATCCCTAAACGCTACGACACCTGCCTTAAACCGACTTAACCGCCTGTATTTTTGCTTGCTTCATCACGATTGATCTGGATATCGCTGAAAACACCAACTTCACCGTCCTCAACGTTGCTGACCTCTCCATTAACTCTGCTTTTGTCTCCTACTCCTCCTCCTCCAAGGTAACCAACCTTATCGAATGCCATTTTGATAAATAATAATAATGTGAATTTTAATTAATAAATTAAAAAAATTAAAGCAGGTTTTGCAACCAGTGAAAGTTGAGCTGGTTGAAGCAGATGAGATATTGGTGTTGGAATTTGCAAAAATGCTTCCGATTGGGATTAGAGTTTTTGACATTATATTTGATGATGGTGTTTTGAAAGACAAAATGAAAGTTTTTTACATAAGGTAAACAAAGGTTAATAAATCTTAAGTTTTTTTTAACACATTTTATTCTTGTAAGAGTAGACACACCTAAGGCAATGAGAGAGAAAAGAGAGAGAAGAAGAAAAATAGTATGCCAAAGTTCCATTATTGGTCTTCCACCAACATGCGCCCCACCATCTGGAAAAACTTGATGCGATGCTCCTAACACCACTGTGAAAGCTATGATTAGCTATCAGGAGATGCATCACATATCGTCTAAAGACGACAGAGGCTCTCTGCACGCTAACATGTGTGTCAAACACACCAACCATTTTTTATTTATTAAAATACCAAATTGTTCCTTAGTTGACTTAATTATAACTAAAAAACCATGGTGAGAGTACGAAAAGCCCTTGGATGCTAATTTTTAAACAATTACTTTGAAGGGTGTTATAACCCATTTTTAGGTTGCCCCATGAAAAAAAAATTATCTTTTTTTTATAAATAAAAATCAATAATAATAATAATAATAATAACAACAACAAGAAGACCAGCAACTTATCAAAAGCAAGCTGATGAGGGTTTCAAATGTATAGAAGAATCAAGTTAAAAGTTTTTGACAAAATTGGAAGCTTAATCATACCCTATTGTACCCAAGACTAAAGAAACAATGCAGATTCAAGGTTAAATTAAATGATTATTGGACGAATCTGTATAAAAATTAAGTCAATGGACTTAATTAGATTTTTAATAGGCCAATTTGATTTAATCATGGGCCAGATTAAAATTTTAATTAGTTTAAAAGTTAATTTGGGTCAAAATAAGAGATTTAATTAGGTGGAATGGCTTAATTATACTTTTAATGGGTCAAATTAATTTTATTAAAGATTTAATTAGTGAATAATTAAGTTTGGGGGTTTAATTTAGGCTTAATCGAGAAAATTAGAATTTTAGATGACCAAACTTTTTTTTTACCAAGTCAATTGATTGAAATCAGAGATAAAATTACAAGAAAATAAAAATTCAAGTTCAATTAAGAGTTAAATTGGAGAAATTCACAACCAAAGATTTTTTAAAAAAATACGTTAAACTTTAAGGACTCAATTTGGTTGAAAATATGGGTGAAATTGAAGCAAATTGAAAATTAAATGGTTAATTAAGGATTAATTTGCATAAATCCAAAATCAATGATCAAAATGAAAAGGTGTTGAACTTTAAGGTTGATATTTGAGTTTGGTAATGGTAAAATCACATAACATTAAAAGTTTGAAGTCAATTAGGGATGCAACTAAAAAAATCAAAAGAAAAGGGAACTAAATTAAATTTTAGTCAAATCCCTAATTAAAACCTTAAGGATGTCAAAACAGCGTCGTTTTATTTAAATAAAACGGTGCGTTTTGATCAAAACGATGTGTTTTGGTACAAAACGATGTTGTTTTGACCAACACAAAAACAAAAAAAAGGGTGTCAGGTGACTTGTCGTATGTCTACTGTTCATCATTTTCAATCTTTTATACCCGAAAAGTTGTTCGGGTTGCTACTTTTCAATGACATTTAATGCCTAATCTCTACACCAAATAGGAAAAGAAGACACCACTCTCATGGCTTGACACCATACTATACCTCGACATAATTCTTGTCGATTGGTCGCCAATGTAGCCACCACGACACCGCCCAAAAAAGGCCGACCCGATCAACCTTTGCAACCAAAATTTACAACCTGTGATGATGATTTTTGCCCAACGATTGAGATCGTTCCTGTTTGAATCAAGGACCAAGATTTATTTTCAATAAAGATCAAATATCCATCTTTCATCCCCTATAAATAAGGGTGAATCTCGTGTATCAGGGGAGGAGAAATCAGAGTGCAAAGAGAGCTAAAAAAATCATCCTTTACACCATTTTTTTTCTTCTCCCTTTCAGATAAACCTCACAACATCTCATTTTCACTACCAAACATCTCCCTACCATTTTTTCCTTCACCAACACCAGCCTCCTATACCAACAGTCGTGCATCTCCTTCACTAGCGACCCCCTCCACTGTGAGTGACTGCACCTTAAACAAGTCCAGCACCGCAAGCTTCCCTTTTGCAATTTTAACCTCTACATCGTAACCTCCAGCAACGACACCAGGAGCAATTCTAGCAGCGTCTCAGCCATATCAACAGACCAATAATAGTAGTAACATTTCTCTCTTATGCCAGGTAATCATCCATAGCTCCTGCATCTGCTCTTTTATTATATGTAGGACGCGAATTAATTCACGTCCTGCATCTGTTGGCTTTTGCCAACGAAGGTTAAAATGGGCTCAACCTCAGCACAACCTATATGGTTGGCATGGGTCCATACCATATTTAAAAAAAAAGAAGAAATATTGGGCTTTTAGTCGGCCTAACCCAACTGCACCAGGCTTAGGTCTCAAGCCCAACCGACCTATTTTTTAGACTAAGGGCATGTTTGCCTAACATACCCTAATGTTTTTCTCTTAATTTTTAATCTATCTTTGTTTTAATATTTAGCCAAACAAGTCTAATAAAAAGTCAAAAAAGAAATCTAAACAATTTCGAGACCATTTTGAAAGCCTTCAATTTGTCTAGATTATAAGGGCATTTTAGAATAAAATTTATGTGGTTTTGAAGTGAAAATCTTATCAAAATGATATTTTAGAAACTTAACATGTATATAAAAAGAAAAAAATTGACTTCGTTAGAAATATTGTCAAAATGATATATACATGATTAATATTTTTTTTGAAAGCACAAACACTTAAATAAAAAAATATACATAAACATACAAAGGTTTGCTCGAATAAAAAAAATTAAAGTGCAAAAACCCAATCAGAAAAATAAATATTTGGTGTGCAAGTCAATGTAACATATGTAATTTAATAGGCATGTTGACATATATTTAAAGAAATCTAATAGAAAAAATTGAAAATTCTCACAATGAAATAATAAAAATAAAAGATTTGCTCATTGAACATATAGAAATATTCATCTCCATTTCACACTTTCTAATTACATAGTTAGTGCTATCAAAGGGACTTGTAAATGTGTTCACTATTCATATTGCCATCATAGTCGTAAATTTAAGGGAGTCTGTCAGAAAATATTTTATAAAATACAAAAAATATCCTTGATTTTTTAAATTTTTTAATTTGATCCTTTAAATTTCTTGCAATTTCACTATTAATTCCATCGAATTAAACTTGTGAAAATTAAATTTGATTTTTAAAAATTTTAATTTTCTTAATTAAATCTAGATTAGGTTTTCAAACTTAGTTTTTCACCGATTAATTTCTTGATAAAATTAATTTGACTTTTTAAAAATATAATTAAGTCATTACTCTTGATTAATTCTTTTAATGCTGGTATAAATTAATTTTAAACTTAATTAAATCTTTAATTAGGTTTATAATTAAATCAAATCAGCCTATTAAAAATTTAATATTTTTAAGATAACCTTGAACTAGTATTATTTTTCCCGTTTAGGTCCTTTAATGGTGCAACTATACTTTTAATATTATCAAAGATATAATTTGATCTTTTAATCTTTGATTTGTGTATTTAGATCCTTATTCAACGTGCCAACCAAATCGATTCTCTTCTTATTTTTTTTTTAATTTTTTATATATAAAAAAGAAGATAATTACGGGGAACCGAAAATTGGTTCCTAATCTTTTTCTTGGAAGTCTAACCGGCAACATCTTCACATCAGGCCAAGGAAAGCTAACGCAACGTATAAACCACGACTACCTCTGCCCATACCCGTGGCTTCCCTTCCTCAGTAACTGAACCTTTATTCTCAAACAATTTGGATATGGACAATCGAGTCCTTTTGTTTTTATTGGAAGTGGAAAAAAGAGGTTTCGGGAAATGCACGCCAAGAGTGTATTTGTTTTTTTATTTAAAAAATACTTTTAAAAATTTTTGAATTTTTTAAAAATTAATTTTTTATTATTTTTAAATATTTCGATGAGTCGATATTAAAAATAATTTTTTAAAAATTAAAAAATATTATTTTATATATTTTCATGTAAAAAATACTTTTAAAAATAATCATTTACCTAAACCATTAGCAAAAAACCGGCTAAAATGTGATTCGAACTGATTTTTTTTACATGGGGAAGTTTTTGGAATCTTCCTAAATCATAAACCATGAACATGGACAAAGACAAAACGAACCAAATCACTATCATCTCCAACCTCAATAACAAATATAAAATACTAAAATTTTCAGTCCCAATTACAACCTTTTTTTTCCACATGAAAGCAACCCCAAAATTAACTAAAGAAAAACCTAACTCAAAAAAGGTCTTTTTGTGGTCCCTAGTTATAAAAAAAGTAGTGCCATTAAAATGGTGGTATCAAATCATGAATAATAATGGTGTAAGAATAATGCATAATTATTTTAAATCTATGTTTGATTGTCGGGAGATTTTCACGTGTTGTACCGTATTTTTAAATAGTTTCGCAATTTTATTTATACTGCAGAACTGTGAAATACAGTCTAATATATCATCAGTGATAAAAATAATTATTAATTTTGAAAGGTATAACTTAATTAGTCAAGTTTTAAATTTATTTGCTAGAGGTCATCAATTCAAACCTCACAAACCTTCAAGGCAAATTAAAACTTATTTATTTTAATAATAATTAAAAAAAAATATTCCTCTCCCGGGAAGCAATAACTTATTCCAATTTCGAGGTAACACGCGTAGCCTCTCTTTTTTTAAAATTCCAATACGACGCTGTTTTCGGGCAGTAATAATGTAGTTAGGGTACAAATATTCCACCTTTTTAAAGTGACATTTTTGCCCTTTCACTAGTGAGAATGGAATAAGGAAGGGTAAATTTCACGTGATCAGCCGACGGAGTAAGATTTCAAGGGAACACACGTCGCTTCAACTTTTTAAAATTCCAATATGATGCTGTTTTTGGCTAGTAATAATGTAGTTATGGGTACAAATATTCTACCTTTTTTGAAGTGACTTTTTACCCCTCTCACTGCTGAGAATGGAATAAGTAAAAGTAAATTTCATATAATAAGAAGACAGGGTAAGAGTATGTTTTTTTTATGTATAGTTTTGATGTATTAATATTAAAAATTTATATTATATTCTATCGAGTATTATACTGATATTAGCTATTATTATATATTTAATGTGTTCATTTTCAGTTTTTTATCTGAATGTTTATATTTTATTTATATTATTTGAGCGTGTAGGATTTATTAATACAAGCCACGTTATATATATAGGAGTTAATGCATGCTAATATTTTAATATAAATTATATAAAGTGATCATACTAATAACATGTTGAAAAAATAAAAAAACAAGTAGAAACATGTATATTTAGAATAAATTTATTTTAAAAAAATTCATACATTTTCTTATATATATTTTCAATCTTTAAATACAAGACAAATAGTTTATTTATATAAAAAAAATTAAAAAACATTAGTCATGGAAAATCAAATCAAGACACTATACTCAATATATAACTTTTTTATTTATTTATCTCAAAATAATTATTTGATTAAACCACGATATTATATATTTTATCTTATAGTACCTTCAATGAAACCTCGATTTATAAGATCTCTATAATTAGAAAAGGATATTCTAAAAAATACATGCATTAATAATAGTAACATGAGATGTTAATTATCAGTAAATTTCTTAATTTATATAAAAAATCAAGTATGAAAATTTAATTTATTATCAATATATTATTTTACATTAAAAAATATGTAAAATAAATTTTAATTTATTATATTTTCTTTAAAAAATATTTATAAAATAGATTTAATTAGGCCAACTTAACCAATCATTCTCGAAATAAATTTGAAATTCTTCCTAATAATAATAATATATGAATTGGATGTTTGAGAGTATGGTACTGATTGTTTTTTAAAGTATTTTTTTGTTCAGAAATACATTAAAATAATATTTTATATTTATTTTTTAAAAATTATTTTTAATTTCAATATATTAAAATGATTCAAAAATATTAAAATTTTTTTTCTGGAATGCAATCTCAAATGGCCTTTAAGAATGTGTTTGTTAATTTATGAATTTTTTTAATGTTTAAATTATTTTTTATGATTTTTTATTGTTTTAATATATCGATATTAAAAATAAATTTTAAAAAATATATAAATAATATAATTTTAATATATTTCAAGTAAAAAATAAAAACTAATACCAAAATTCCAAAACGCTGTAATCTAAAAAACGATGTTGTATCTATGAGGGTGCTTGGGTGGAAGGTATGGTTGTTTTTTTTGTGTTTTAAGAGGGTAGTAACTTAAAAAAAAAGCTACCTCACCTGGCACCCAAACACACCCATATAAACTCCCACCCTTCGGCCTGCTATCGTCTCTTACTCATCTCACACGCTGACTCTCTATCTCTCTCTCAAACCCAAACAAACAAGCAGAAAAATGGATCAGTTCAAAGGACAGGCACGCCTCCCAAAATTCGCCATCCCTAAACGCTACGACAT